>Ga0214542_1009509_pt1 | contig 14999 bp, 8 predicted proteins | sample CNSS1metaG_FD_160096 | JGI IMG/M metagenome (GOLD analysis project Ga0214542, IMG submission 160096) | Root nodule microbial communities from cowpea collected in UCLA plant growth center, Los Angeles, California, USA - CNSS1 | ecosystem: Host-associated > Plants > Roots > Nodule | place: USA... | reverse complement strand
TATATATATATCTTGCACATGTTATAAATCATATCTAACTTTAAAGATTGATATTCATACATAATGAAATTGTATTACTTTTTCAGCGTTTCAAGAATCCATCACCTCTACCAGATGACATTATCCACACATTAAGATAGGAGTGAACAACATATATATTGGAAAGATGAAGTTGATACCACATGAATTAGAATATATTAGTTTTGAAACTTTTAGTTTGATGTTATTTATATTAGTTTAGAATATATGTTGAAACTTAAGTGTTATTAGATATAACTGTAACTCTAGAATTGTGCTGAAATTATTATGAAATTGTTCTGGGAATTTGTTGATTTTCAGGTGTGGGAATGTTGTAAAAATAGTCAATTTTTTTTAAAAAAGCAAAGCAGTTTGACGTCTAGTGGTGCTCTGACAGACGTTATTTAACGTCTGAGCTTACCATGGCCGACATTATTTAACGTCTGTCAAAGCCCAACAGAAGTCAAATTGCTTTATTTTTTGGCTCCATTTAGCGCAAATATTGACGTCTGTTGCTTTTGTCCCCGACATTGGATAACGTCGGACCCCTATTGCCCCGACGTTAAGTGACGTCTGCTTTGTTTTCCGACGTTATTTTGACGTCATCCAGTATGACGTCGGTGTTTGGGCAGACGTCAAAGGTCAAAAATATTAGACGTTAAAAGACTTTTTTGTGTTAATGTTTCGTTCAAAATCTTATCTTTTTTGTTGGGATGATGGTTATAGTTGTTCACTTGAGGTTGGAATCAAAGGGGCAGACTTGGGATTCCAACTGAGAGTAAGTTTGAGAACATTCGCAGCCAGATGAAGAGTCTTTCTAGTGTTAAGAATTTCCAAGTATACATCCATCCATTCATTCATTCTCTTATCTTCAATTTATGATTATCATTCTTTTTATACATTTACTATCATTTTAATAATGTCCTTATTTTTAAAATGAGTCAGGAAGTTATCCAAACTTGTTCTTATGACATCTAATGTTCTTGAATAGGTTGTTATTGGAATTTTAATTTTATTTTTCCAATTTTCATTCTTTGTGTTGGTGTTTTTTTAAGCAGGGATTGATACAATTTTGGAGAAATCCAAGCTAAGTAATGGGTATGTTGTACATAGGTCATATTGTTTGGAAGATGAATGCATAGTAGAGTATTTGGAGAACTTCTCTTTATGTGGCCTTCGCATATGATAGAGGCATTGGATGCATGGTTTGAAGTTGTGACTTGATTGATGTACAAAAGTTTTCAAGTGGAAGGGTCAATGTTTAATTCGTTTAGCACTTAACAATTGATATGCTTAGGCCTCGAGCTCTCGCTGCATGATCATCCTTTAAATAAATACACTTATGGAAAACACGTTGTTGGTATGCTTATTCACCCTTCTAACATTCCATGCCCATTTATTTCACATCTTTTGAGGGTATGCTTATTTTATCATATGAGTTTAATTTTTATCACTTTAAAGTACAATAATCACTTTGGCGTTCGCTTAACAATTTAGTTGTGTATCTTTAAGGTTGACTAGCTGAAATATTTGTTATCCTTATTCTTTTTGTCTTATATACTAGTGGCTTTAGTGAAGACATGATTCCTACTTAGTTCACAAAATTCTCTTAATTATTGTTATCTCCTCCATTTATTAAATTTTTCGCACTTTTCTATATATCATAGGTAAATAACATTTGTTTGTTCTATGATTTCAGGGGGATTCAATATGAGAATGATGCAAAAAGGCATTGAAGGAAGCTGCAAAGTTATTAAATGATCTTAAAACACCTATTATGTTACTTATGGTGGTCTTTCTTACTAATATACTTTCCTATTTTAAATTTTGATCATATTCTTAGTATTTTGAGTTGTTGGGTGTGAAGGTTGCTTATATTGTAAGTAATCCAATTGTATGTAGATCATGAAAGATGTAAGTAGCACAAAAATAAGATGGTTGAAACCATTGCATTGTTGTTGTATGAAATATCCATTTGTGCATATAAATACAGTGTACATGTATCTCGGGTGTATGAGTCTTGGAAAGATGAAATTTGATGTTATAGCTATATAAAAGAAGATAGTAAATCAGGCGAAGACTTGAAAAATCAAGCACACTGTAAGCGAGATGGATAGTTCATATCAGTAGTAGTTTTGCGTGTAAAGATATAACTATGATGTGCCATCTTTTGATAAAAAAGACAACCAAAACTATCTTTTCGACAAAAAATTTAAACAAACTGAAAAGTTATGAATTAAAATGAATAATAGGAACAACTGTACTTGGTTGAACCTAGTGGGGATAGTCGTTGTCATTAAAAACTTTACCAAGTCATACCATTGACTGACATCAGAAAGTTATTAAAAGTTAAGACCTTACGTAAGAAAAGAACATTATCAAAGTAAGTTGTCTTTATGTGTACAATTATGTGTCTTTTTCGTTGTTAGATTTTGTACTGATACCATTGCACATTGAGTTTTTCAATCATGAGACCACTAAATGGTTGGACCCAATAGGGTATAGTCGTTGTCATTAAAAACTCCTACCATTAAAAGGCCTTACATAAGAAATGAAGACATTCTAAAGAAATTGTTGTTACATGTACAAATATATGTATTTCTCTATGTGAGATTTTGTACAGATAACACTACACATTGAATTTTTTAGTCAAGATACCATTAAATGGTTGAACCTAATGGGGGTATAGTCATTGCCATTAAAAACCTTACAAATTCCTACCATTAAAAGACCTTATGTAAGAAAGGAAAACATTCAAAATAAACTTCCTTTACTTGTATAAATAAATGTCTTTCTTAGTGTGATATTTTGTACAAATAACACTATACATTGAATTTTTCATTTTTAAGTAAGGACAACACTTAATCTCAATACACTATTAATTTTCATTAATTGGTTGACCAAGTCAATGTTCACTGATACAAAAAAAAACTACCATTTACTACTAACAGAACAACACAATAACAATAACACAATAATAGTAACAAACTTAAATGCCACATTAAATGGTTACTCCTAAGTCAAAGTTCACTAATACTAGAAAAACCACCACCACTATTGCTAACACAATAACACAATAATAATCACAAACTTAAATGTCTTTCTATTTTTAAGTATTTATGTTTTTTTTTGTAAGATTTTGCACATATATTCGTGCTCATTCAATTAAGGAGTTCCTACAGCAGTAAATGGTTACTCCCAATATGGTATTATATACACTATTAATTTTCATTAATTGCTTGACTAAGTCAACATTCACTAATATTAGAAAAACCACCATTTATTGCTAAAACAGTAACATTAACAAACTTAAATGTCTTTGTGAGTTCAAGTATCTGTCTTTTTCTTTGTAAGATTTTGTACATATGGTTGTAATCATTCAATTAAGTAATTCCTACAACAGTAAATGATTACTCCCAATACACTATGAAATACACTATTAATTTTTATTAATTGTTTGACCAAGTCAACATTCATTGATACTAGTAAAACCACTACTAACACAATAATAGGAACAAAATTAAATGGCTTTCTGTGTACAAGTATCTACATTTTTCTTTGTATGATTTTGTATGGTCGTGCTCATTCAATTACGTAGTTCTCACAATAGTAAATGGATTTGAGTTAAAACATCGAACACACAAGTTACAAAGACCATGACAATGTTATAAATATATTCTACTATAAAAATAAAATAAAATAAATAAAATTTAAACTATTAATTAAAACACTTTTAATATATAATGAAATTTAAAATTTGTCCATATATTGCAAAATGGTATTGTAATATTTTCTACACTTCCATAAGTAAAAGTAATTACAACTATTTGAAAGTATTATGTTCTAAAAAAAATTACAACCTACACTTTTAATCCTCTTCAACTTTATCTTCCTAAGGTAAGGGGCTCAATCCATGCTTTCTTTCACATAAATCCCAACATCCTCATTCTCCTGAAGGTTGTTTTTCTTATGGGATCTGATTGGTGGCCACCCCATTATCTTTGCCCTGTAATACATGTCAACACATTCAATGAGTCATTAAAATCAAACTCATCAAACACACAAAGAACTTCAACGCATTTCCACTCATCAACACAACATGAGAAAAAGGTCTTTGAGTCCTAGTAATAATAATGTTAATGAAACTTACTTGGCTTGAGGAGCTGCCTCAGTTTCCACAATTTTTTTGAGCATTAGAAATAATCTTCTCAGATGTTTTAGTCAATGGCCTTTTGTTGGTAATTCTAGCCATTGAGTTTGACACAATTTCATAACTAGTATACGACAACCTGAATTGACCAAATTAATGACACTAAATTGATTAATTTCATTCTAAGAAGCACAAGCAAATGCAACATCTCACCTTTCATTCCATTGCTTTGCTTCATCATAATATTTGGACTGAGCATATGCTTTTGAATAGTCCCTACATATTGTCAATTTAACAACAAGGATAGTAAAACTATATAAATTCTCAAGCAGAAAGCATAAAAAAACAATAGAAATGATACAAATCACAAGCTTCTTTGTTGAGCTTTGATGTCTCTCAAAAATGATATTTTCATGCAGTTAAATCCACTTTCATCTAAACGAATATCCCTGGTATCTGACAAATGCTTTTGTTAAAAAAGTACTCCTTGAAGAGACATGATATACAAAGGTACTTAAAATTATAAGACAATGAGAATCTTAGATTTATTTACCAAGCACAAAATTTCATTTTCACTAGAATAAAATAATACAGATAACACCCTATTACATGCAGTAACCCCCTATATTCATAAAAAAATTACTTGATACTGAAATAGGAAGAGCACCATAAACAATTAGCTTTTCTAAAACATACATTGTGATCTTTCCAAAACCACTCACAACACATCTACAAGAAATTGTAAATTGTTATCTATAAAAGTATTCCAATATCATGAATGATTGAAATCAAAGAAAGTAACAAATTTCATAATACACAATTGTCTTAAAATAACTTAGAATTCAAGAAAAGAAATTAATTCACATACTCCCTACCAATCAAAAATACATAAGCTAATGAGCTTTTTTTATTTTCAAACTACATTAATAAACACTCTGTTGAATAACTTACCATTTCATGATAGTGAAAGACACAAGCACATCAAAATTATACACTGTTAAATGTTATAGAAATGACATTAAAATAATTTGATTAAATTATGCCAATAGAGATGTTTTAACTGCTATTAGAATGTTTGCAAGTATTTATTTGTACATGGAAATAAGATGAAAAGAGAGTCGGGAGACTCTCAATAATATTCTTCTGAATGTATAAAACTAGATTAGATTCATACAATAAGCATTTTAAAAAAAAGACTAAGCACCAAATTAGAGTAATAATTAGGTCAAGTACTAGTGTAATGCTACTACTAAGACCACCCTATCAAGTCTAAACACATGACAAGACTCCAAACGTAATAAGAATTCCAATATTCTACAAAATTAAATTAAAATATAAACAATTTATATGCAAGTAAATATAGTGAGAAAATGTTTCTTATGGAAACAAAATAATCAGATCTTAATAATATCAAGCACAAAATAACACCACAACTAAAAATGGGTAATTTTATAACTTAGTAAAGGATGAGGGACAATGAACTTAGAGTAAAGAATGTGTGTCGTTTTGACTCATTTATTGTTAGAATCATCACGTACCTAAAGTTTTCTCAAGTACCATGCTCCACAAACACATACCACCTCTAGCATTTTATCATGCATGGATTGTAGACTAAAGTCATCATCATGCTCATTACCATTTTGGCAAAGATCTACTCCACTTATATAACTCCCAATATTGAGCACAATTAAGCCATTAGAATCTTGTTGGACGAATGAATAACTAAATGTTTTACACATAAATTTAGAGGACATGATATTCATAAAATAAATTTCTTATGTGAAAATAATAATCAAAATAAGTATTTAACCTTAGGAATCTCAATGTTTCTCCTATCAACTTCAAGCCATTCTTGCCATGGCAAGTCAACACAAGTTATGTCGATAATATCTCTTGCTCCCTCTTTTGCATATCGTAGTTTATTCAAAAATTGGTAATAATGGTTAAAGGTTAGACAATGTAAAAGTATTAGGTAAGGAAACATTGTATAAATTGTAAAAAAGTTAAATACCGTAGATAAGAGCCAAAACTAGCAAGTAAACATGTATAAGGTATAGTAAATAAACATTAAATAATCAATCATGTAGTCCTATTTCATTCAACTATATTTATTGTCCTAATACTAACAATGGCGATTTAGAATAAGACCTATAAGAACGTACCAACGGTATAGATTTCCTACCCACAAGCATGCAACTATGCATACTCTTAAAACTATAACACCAATATACTTCAGGATTTATCCAATTGATCAGATTAAGGAACATGAAGTACTTCAAATGACACACAAAAATCGAAAGCACAAGCTGCATACACAATATACTTCTAGGGTAACATAAGTCATCTTAGACTTTTTAAAAAAAAAATCAGTAGTTGATAATTTGATTTTATATACGCATATAAGAACCATGAATGTTCTAGAATATCATCAACTTAAAATAGTAGTTTTCTTGTTTTGCTACTTAGACAATATATTTGTGAATTGTTTTAGCATTACCTGCCATATGGAAATTTCAACAAGCATCAACAACTACTTGGGTATCCATGATAGCCTTTCTAGCATTGTTAACAATCAAGACACCTTTCTTTGACTTGGAAATTCTATCTTTGTCAAAAATCGCCTAAATAACAAAAATCATTGGTTACTACTCCTAAATAGAAAATGCTAAAAGAATTTGAATATTCATACATATCTTATGTTCCAACAAATTGCATGCAAGAGTGAAATTAATAATTGGCATGAGATTTCAAGACTTGAATGATTTTTGTATTGACTGAGAAATTGAAAGTATAACTTGTCTACTTATTAATAATAACATCACACTTAGGAAGCATGACATTGAGATCCTCCTCAAACTTTTCTCTAATCTGACAACCATTGTCGGTGATGCTCATAAAATCATCTACAACCAAAATAACATCAATCCTAGAAGGAAACCTAGCTTGAGCTTCATCAACAACATTAATCAAGATTTCATACACCTAAGACACCACATAAACTCTTCATCAATCAAAGAAACATTGGGATACAAATAAAATAGCAACAAAGTAGCCACATAGAATACCAAACAACACCAAATGGTGTAACCCTTGAGGTCCAATGCTTCAAGTGTCCATCTTGGGCCTTTTCCTAATAGGGTCCAAGCCTCCAGGCACATACATGTATCAAACAACCCATTACCAAGCACATGCCACTCCTAAACCATATTTAAAACAAATAATTAACTAAACCAAATATGAATGCATTACCTAACAAGAAAATTTGGGGCAAGCAAAAAGTGAAGTTATGTATACTTGTTTATGGTGAACTTGCATATCTTCGTCCAACCTCCATTCTTAGCACTTTACAATCACCATCTCCACCTTGGCCAACACTTGAAAAATAGAGACTACACGCATAAGGCACTCAGGTGAACAGACAACACAATATTCATTACCTCTCCAATGCCTCCATCTTGATCTAACACCATCACATGTATGCACACAAGAAGAGAAAAATCACAACATTCATTACCTCAATCACATTATTCACAACAAATGTAGGCAGTGGCGATGGAGTTTCTTGTAATAGTTGTGGTGGGAAATGATGACGTTGACATCAGTGTTTGCTAAAGGAATCAATCCGGTGGTGGGTAAGCGGTTTAGTCACACAATCTGTAGAACGAGAAGAAGAAAGGGGTTTCACGCGAAAAAAGAAAAGGGGACATTGATCACGCCAACCACTACTTTAACAACAATTGCCTTCATCGGTGGAGACCTTAGACGATAGTGGAGTTCATAGTTTGCGGGTTCCACCTTCAAAAGCAACTTGATTCTCAAATTGGTGGATTGACGCTCCCCACTCCACACCCAACACGAAATCTGTACTACAACTTCAAACCCATAAATGGGGAAAAAGGAGGAAATTGGTGGCGGCCCAAACATTCGATTGCGAGTGATAACACATCTGCCAACACTTGCACCAAGGGTTGGTTGTACGACGACTATTCCTCTATGGGCTTGCTAGAAGAGATGAAGACGAAGAGGAAGTTGCTTTCACTCCTGAAGAGGAAATGAAAGGGTGTCTCTCAAACCTTTGGTGTCATCGATATGGGAGAAGAAATGGAAGAAGAATGGCCCGTTACAGTCGATATGAAACCCTAGTTTCCTCTTTTTTTCTCCTAACCCCTTTGTTTGCATACCTTTCTTTCCTTTAAACAATTTCTTTCTTTCATGCGCGCCTGTGTCCATTTAATGCCATGTCAAAGCAATTCAAAAAAATTGAAAAATCAAAATCCTAATTTCACGTCACATGACACGTAGACAAGTATAAAAAGGGTCAAATTGTGAGACTCATTATATCATTATCCTTCTATAAGAACATAACTGATTTCTCACTATAAGTAATACACGATTAATTTAAATAAATAAAAGTAATATTATATTATTTAAAGAAATAAAAAAATTATATTAAAAAAGTTTATAAATAAATTTATCAATAAATTTTAAAAACACATTTAGTAAAAAGATATTGAATGATGTAATGCACTTCGCCTCCAAGATCCATTAAGATCTTCAATCTACCACTTGTAGTTGTGTGATTCAGAGAGAGAGAGAGATTTTTCCAAAGATGAATGAGTGTTTTTCGTGCTAAAAAACTCAAAATCATGCCTCAGTTATCTAAAAGACAACTTATATAGTTTGGTCTTAAGTGAATTCAACATGTTGATTTGTCCATACATTTTGTTGATTTCACTTAACTAAAGTGAAATCAGTCGATTAAAAAATAATTCAACTGATTAAATACACTCATACTAAAAACTATATATAATAAGCATTTTAACCTGGTAAAACCCATTTTAACAGATTAAAAAGGATACACTAAGACTAACAAGACATTTGACCTATGTCATATAGCATATGAATATTGTACAACAGGTAAACATCATATTCTACATATTATTTCCAAATTTAACACTATAGAAACATGATCATAAAAAAGATCTTCATCAATCTCCATCAACCACATGTGATCTTATGCACTTTGCTTTATCAAATCTTTGCACCAAGGTTGTTTGTACTAACCGAAACGAGATGGTGCAAAGAACTAGTTAAAAACCATGCTCATTTGGCCCAAGATGATACATCAGATTTTAAAGCCATGATGTTGATGGTTAGAAAAAGTGTTGATGAATATGAAGATGCTTCTTTGTTTTTTGATTCAGGGTCTTTCACCCATATCACGGGCAAGAAGGAGTGGTTTGTGAAGATGAAGGAAGTGACTCATGGAAGCATTAAATTTGCTGATGACAGGAGCCTTAGTGCAGAAGGGTATGACGGGGTTATGTTGCGTAGGGATGATGGAAGAGCGGCAGTGATTGAAGAGGTATAGTATGTGCCAGGATTAAAGACAAAATTGTTGAGTTTTGGTCAACTTTTGCAAAAGGTATTTGTGATGACAATGGAGGACAACTGTCCCAGCTTTTTTTACTAGAATAGCAAACTGATTGTAAAAGCATGTTTGTCCAAGAATAGAACATTTTATGTGGTGATGAATGTTGTCAAATACCAGTGTTATTCTGTTATAGAAAATGCATCATAGTGGCTATGACACCTACATTTTGGGCACCTAAACTTCAGGGATTTGTCCAAACTAAGCCAATGTACAATGGTTAATGGCTTGCCACTAGTTAGTGTTCTTGAATCTTTGTGCAAATAGTGTATTTAATGTAAACAAACCAGAGGCAATTTTCAAAAACTTTTGCCTCAGGAGTTAAGATAGAAGTTAGAGGTAATACACATTGATGTTTGTGGTCCAATGTAGTTTGAGACTCCTTATGGTAGCAAGCTTTTTATTGTTCATTGACGATTGGACCAGGAAGACAATCATATTTGCTCAAGAGAAAGAGTGAAGTCCTAAAGTTGTTTAAGAAGTTTAAACACATGGCTAGGAGGAAAGGTGACATAAAGTTGAAATTGCTACGAACATATGGAGGAGGGAAATACACCTCACTTGTGTTCAAACATTTTTGTAAAGATGAAGGTATAATTCATGAGATAACTCACCCATACACACCAACACACTATGGAGCAAGAAAGAGGAAGATTTGAACCATATTGAATATGGCCAAACGCATGTTGAAAAATAAAAGTTTGCCAAAGTTTCTATGGGGTGAGGTTGCGATGACAACCACATATGTTCTTAACAAAACTCCTATAAAGAGATTGAAGGTTTTCATACCAAAGGAAGCGTGGACCAAAAGCAAAGCCTAATGTTGATCATTTGAGAGTGTTTGGCTCGGTCTACTACAAGCACATACCAGACCAGCTAAGGAAGAAACTGAATGATAAAAGAGTGCCACTAATATTGGATGGTTATCATTCTACTATAGGGTATAAGTTGTTTGATCTTGAGATTGGTCATGTCATTGTAAGTATAGACATGGTGGTTGATGAAAGAAGAACCTAAAGGTAGAAGTCAATATAACAAGAAGATAATATTGTTTGATGATGCATCTATATCAGGGTGAGTCTGTTGCAATTCACATATATTTTGTTGGTTAGGGTATCAATCTAAGGATAACTTCAAGAACTTTTCAGCTGTCATCTCATTTGAAAGATTATGAACTATTCTATAATGCTACTGTCACCTCTGAAGGATATTTTGTTCACTATGCTTTCATAGCTGAATTTGAGCCTATTGATTTTGAGCAAACATCCACTAATGAGAAATAGTGGAAGGTGATGCAATAGGAGATTGAGTCCATTTGAAAATATCAAACCTGGGAGTTAACTGAGTTGCTTGTTGATAAAAACCAATGACCTTGAAATGGGTGTATAAGGCAAAAGTCAATCTGCAAGATGCTATGGTCAGACGTAAAGCTAGACTAGTTGCCAAGGGGTTTCTACAAAGGCCTGGAGTTGATTATGGGGAGGTGTAAGCACCTATAGCTAGAATTGAAATAATTAGACTTGTGGTTTCATTGGCAACTCAGCTGCACTGAACTTTCCATCAATCAGATGTAAAGTCAACATTCCTAAATGGAAAGCTAGAGGAAGAAGTGTATGTGGTGCAGCCAAAAGGGTTTGAGAACAGAGAGCAAAAAAATATCTTGTACAGGTTTAGGAAGGCCTTATACGGGCTCAAACAGGCCCCTAGAGCCTATAACCAAAGAATTGACAAATTCATGAGCATTATTGGATTTTAGAAGTGTGCCCATAAACATGGTGTATATGTGTAGTGATGTCAAAGTGAAGGAAAATAAGAAAAATTGATAGTGTGTTTGTATGTTGATGACCTGTTGGTCACGAGAAGTACTAAAAAATTAATACATGAGTTCAAGGTTCAGATGCTAAACAAGTTTGAGAGGAGTGACTTAGGTAAGCTAAGTTACTTCCTTGGACTTGAGTTTACAGAAACATAGAGTGATATTGTGATGCATCAATCCTTGTATGCACAAGACATGTTGAAGAGATTGGAGATGCATAAGAGTAATGCATCTAACACTCCAACTGAGGTTGTATGAGATTAGAGAAGGAACCAAAAGAAGAAGCAACAGATCAGACTATTTTGATGGAGGCGTGGTTCGGGACCATCAAGGGATTAGAAAACAGATGATGGAATCATGACTAGGATCTTCAAAGAGATCTCAAATTAGCTTCAGATCGTAGAATAGGAACTTTTTTATATATTTTTTGTAATGTTTTTGTTTGGGCTTTTTCGGACCTTAAGTTATGTTGGGCCTTTTTGTGTTTCGGCCCATAGTATATAAGCCCTTGTGAGACACATTTGTATTCAGATTTGAGTTTTATGAAACAGTGAGTTTTCTCTCAAGTCTCGAGGTTCTCCCCAGAACCACCGATCCTTATCTTTGAATCTCCGATTCAAAGTGGCGGATCTTCCTCACTTATCTTGGAATCTCCTCCAAGTGGCGTGATTTCCTTCCGTTCCGCAAAAACCCCCAATCGACGTCCTCCATTTTCCCCCTTTTCGTTTTAGGGTTCATACCCATTTTTGTTCTAGATGAATTCCTCCCCAAATCCGAGACGATCCTTCATCATATGGTAATCAGAGCTCGGTTGTTTCTCTTTCGAATTCGTTTCGAATTGTCGTTCTCAAATTTTTCGCATTTTTGGTTCTGTCGTGTTGGTCTCGTTCATTGAGTGGGTTTTCTCGTGGTTCGTTTTTGCGTGCTCGTCTTCTTTTCCATTCAAGTTGTGGTGGTTGTTTTCATTCTCCAATTTGTTTCGTGTTTGGGTGCTGCCGTAGTGTTCTCTTCATCATCTATTTTGGCTCGTTGCGTGTTGTCAATTTGACTCAATGAGAAGCACATTAACAAAATGGCAGCAACTTGTAATCTATTTGGTTTTTTTTTCTCTAATTAATTAGCTCAATGGGAACGTGTCTTTAAATTGGTACAGTACATTGCAACAACTTTATTCGGTGAACTACAGATCTTTGGTGGAGAAATTGAAATTGGAGATGTTGGCCAGATCCGTGGCGATTGGAGACCAATTGGGTCAATTGAATTGGTGAAATTTGGTTGCAGCCCATGTGTTTATGAAAATGATTCGGTGAAAGCTAGAGCAACAAACCAATTTTGTTTGACACGTGACAATAGCAACCATTTTTGTGAAAGTGTTGTGCAACAAATATGTTGCAGCAGTAGGCCGTAATGTTTTGGATCTTAAATGGTGCAGTACAACAGCTCGTGGTTCAAGCTTCATTCGGTACACACAATCTGAAATGGTGAAGCTTGCGGTGATGTGATTTGAAGTGGAACAAGTAGTGCAGATAATTCTTTTGGAGCATGTCCTGAGTGCAAATTGGAAAGGTGAACCTACCACATTCATGATAAATTTGATTTGGCTGTTGTTTCAGGCAGTGCAAATTGGGAAGAGGAATTCCTTTCAGTGCAAAATTTCTTCTGGTAATTGGCAGTGGTGTTGCAGTAGGCTAATCCATTCGCTGGCATCCTTTCTAAGTAGTTTGGTGCAGCGTTGATCAAATTTTTTTGCGAAAATTGTGCAGCAACCAAAGCCCTCTTGCAGTGATGTAGAGGTGCCAAGCGGTGCAGCAAAAAGGGATGCCCATTTCCATTTCCTTTTGATAGCAAGTGTTCTGGTCCAAGCGGTGGACAAGTCTTGCCATTTTATCTTAGTGAATTTGGTGCAGCGAGAATTTTCTTAGCAATTTTCCTTTGGCTTTTTGAGGTTGAGTGGTGCAGCACTATTTCTGATTTGGTGGCAGTGTAGGAAGCAACTTGGTGAAATAACAAGTCTAGTTGTGAGTGTGCAGCAACATTTATTTATATTTATTTCAAGTGGTGCATTAATCAGTTGTGGAACAGGTGGAGTTAGGAAATTATGAGCTGCAACTTTCAGGATTAGTTTTGATGCGGCTAGAGTTTGAAGCGGTGCAATTGCCAGTTTTGTGGTGCACATTTTGATTGAACAACAACCAATTTAGTGCAGTGAAAGTGGGTTAAAACTCAAAACTCATGCGGTGGTAACTTATGGAGCAGCCAATTGGAATTATCCCAAGCCATTAACCACACCATGTTCTAGTCCATGCGGTGCTGTCTCAACACATTTATTGGATAGGCATTATGATACAAAGAATCCAATACTGCTCCATTGACCAGCGGTGGGCACTAGAAGCATCGAACATGAGGTGTGAGCAATTGGCCACATTTTTTTATTCCAAGCGGTGCAACAAGCATTGTAGCACCAAATACGTGAAAATTGGTGCAGCGTGTTGTATGAATGATTTGAATTGATGGACTTTAAAAGCAGCTGGAACAATCACCCAACTAGAACAAGAAGCTGCAATATTTTGAATTGGCTTGGTGGCAATCTTTTTTTTATGCAGGACAGTTGGTTTGCATTCAGTTTGAGCTGTTGATAGTGTGACTACTTTTGCTTGGAATTTGAGATTTTCTCATTGGTCCAACTAGCACATAAAGATGTTGCAGCCTTAGTGATTCTCGTTGGCTTCGCAAACTACTACATCGACTATTCTTTTCATTCTGCGCAATTAGCTTTCACTGCAGCAAAATTGGCAGCCTCTCATTTATTCTCACAACAGCATAATTTTGTTTGATTTGGTGCAGAGTTGAAAGTTGGGCTAATCTGAAATTGCAATTGAAGATTGAATTTGAAGCAATAGCTGCATGCTCCATTCCATTTGTTAGTTCAAGCGTGGTGGCAGCAACATACACCTTTTTTTTCGAGCGGTGATGGCTGGAAATTTTGGTGCATCATCAGGGGCAAAGTGATTCCAGCAGAGTCTTAAATTGGAGAAGCACAACTGCCACGTGAAATTGGAGTTGGAAGTAGCTGGAACCATCACGCAAGGTGCAGCCAAATCTCAAGCATTGCAACATTGTTATTTGGGAATTGAAGCGGTGGTAATCCAACCAAGCAAACGACCGTCAATTCTAGTATTTTTGCCATACAGTGCAGCAGCTATATAGGGGTTGATTAACTGTTGGTCCAAATATAACGCATAAAGTGGTTGTGTGAGAAAAATAGAGTTGGAGCGGTGCAGAAGAAAAAAAACATTGGCACGTTCTGGAAGCTGCTGAATGTTCCTGTTGGTGATGAGGTGATTCAATCCAGGGTTTTAGTCTTGGTTCTTTCCCATTTAGTGCAACACAAGGTTCATCAGTTTGCCGTTCATGATGCACTTTGCTATCACTGCTCCATCGATGGGATTCTGAAGTTGTTGTTGTTATGTTGGATATACATAATGTATTGTGCTTATTTCTGGGTTAATATTCTTGTGAGTATAAGTCTCTTTTCTTGAACTTCTAGCTTTGCTTGAGTCCATTGTCTATCACTTTTCCTTTTG
>Ga0214542_1009507_pt1 | contig 15002 bp, 9 predicted proteins | sample CNSS1metaG_FD_160096 | JGI IMG/M metagenome (GOLD analysis project Ga0214542, IMG submission 160096) | Root nodule microbial communities from cowpea collected in UCLA plant growth center, Los Angeles, California, USA - CNSS1 | ecosystem: Host-associated > Plants > Roots > Nodule | place: USA... | reverse complement strand
ATACACATGTAGATTCGAAAGTATAAATTACTAATAATACTTCATACATAGCTGCTTTAAAATCATTGGTTGCTAAATTGGTAGATAATTAGTGTTTAGCCCGAGCATAACATCTATTTAGTTATCAATTTACAGATTTTTTTTTTTACTTAAAATGTTTATAAAATTGTTTGAGGAGTCATGTTTTTTTTAATGTTTAAATTGTATTAAACATAAACGTTTGTGTATTTTTAAAATGAAATGATAAAATAACTGGTTTATTTACAGATATATAATAAATACAATTAGATTTCATTAATTTCACAATATTTATGTTTTAGAACAAATTATGATAGTTTAAATATGAAAACGATTAGTTAGATTAGATGTATTAAAAATATCACTGAAAAGAATAATGTTTACATATATAAAGAAATGTTTACATATATTCAAACACATTTTTCAGTTAATATTGTAATGGAAATGTATTAAATAAGATAAATAATTCAAATATTATCATGAAACACGTTTGAAATATCAAATAAACTTAACACATTTTTGTTAAAAAGATTAAATTAAATCAAAGTTTTGAATAAAAATTAATTCTAATTTTTACTGAGGACAACAATATATTTAACCTTAAATTTAATAATTAAAACAATTTAATTGAACATTACTTCTATTTTTACATAACTATAACAATAACTATAACAATTCATTTGAGGTGGTTGGGGGAGGACTTTCTAAGATTACTAAAAATAAGCTACTATATATTACACTTATTATAATATGTCAATTATATTATAATTATTTATAATTTACTTGTATTGCTTACATAAAATGAATTGTCAGCGTTTGTGTTATTGTTAGAGATATTATATATCTCCTAGTTTTACTTATATTGATGGAGATATTATATATTTTATTATTTTATTATTATCAAATATTTTGTATTATGATAACATATTAGATTTTACTTTTTTTCTTTATATCATGAGATATTGTACTCTATATATTAAACAAGTTATAATAGATCAAAATATGAAAAATGAAAAAAATTCTCTTTAAGTTTACATTTCATCAAATACCTATTGTGTATATTTTTCTTTCTTGTGACTTGTATATATCTAACATAACATTAGATGAAAAAAATTAAACACCTTCCGCATTTTCTTTTTTTTATTGATTTCATGCCATGACTCAATCCGTATAATAAAGATATAAATATATATAAGAATGGTTCAAATTTTGTTTAAGATAAACTCTAAATAATTCTAATACAATATTAATATAGTAAAATTTAAGACAAATTTAATCTTATAAAATTGACTCTACTTTTATATATATATATATATGTATGTTAGTATGTATACAAGTTATTATTCTACTATACGGTATAGTAGAATATATTTTAGGCGGCATCATATTTTTTTCTCCTCAAAATCGGGACATACAAATTTCATTCTAAAATTGTAATGAAATACGTTATAAAATTAAGATGTGATTATATAGAATAATTTAAATGATTTTATACAGTCATTTAAAAATAAACACAAAAAGTTGTTTATTAACCTTTTTACAACAATTATTTTTAAAACCATGACAATATTTATCATTAGATAGTAAAATTAAACTGTATATACTATTAATACATGACCATTAGCTTAATACATAATTTCTTTCAAAATTAGTATGAAATATTTATTCGATCTTAAAATCGTGACACGGAAAAACTATTTTTCAAGCTAAAAAATAAATTTAGAAAATTTTTTTCTCAGAATTCTTTTCACAAAATCTAAAAAAAAAAAAAATACTATTTAGACTGATTTATATTGTTAATCTCAGATTTATTTTCTTCATGCTAATATAGTCAGGGCATTAGCTGCCATGCATAGAATAATAAAATATTTCTATGATAATATCTATAAGAAAAAAGATAATGAAACTTTCGTTAATAAAAATTCTAAACCTGTATTTCATAGGTGTCTCTGCATTTTGTATGTGCATGAAAGAGAGCTCCCAAATCTTAATATCCACAAACAACTTGCAGACAAATTAACCATCTTCTCCAATAATTAATAGACGTTGACTATACATATATTTTCATTATTTTTCTATTTAGTTATTTATATTATATCTAATTGCAGACAGTATAGCTAGATTCACATGCCAGTTCATGTATAATTCCATAAATGTTTTTTCTCAATTGAAGGAATAAATATATTACGTATTTAATAAAAGTATTTATTATATTAAAAAATAGAAACAGTAGCATTACTTTTTCATATTGTAAATATTTTTTAGCCGAGGGACCCTTTATAATTTAATTCAGCTTCCATAATTTCAGCCATATGTAAAAAGTTAAAATACTGCTTCAAAAATCAAACCTGTCATACCAAGCTTCATATGTTTGGAAAGTTATACAGAGTGACCAAGTGTTATCTGCATGAAATAATGAATATTTTGTGTTTTCTTTTCTTCGAGGAGGCAAAGGGCAAGTTGGCCAAATGTATATTTGACAAGATATAATAATAATAATAATAATAATAATAATAATAATGGTGATGATGATGATTGGTATTCATGAGAGACTAAAGTACCATGTTATTCACATTACAAACTATTGATTGGGTTGAACAATTATCTGATCAAATATTCTTGTTCATGTTATTCACACAAAGGTTTTAGAGTATTTCGATGGTTATAAATATTAAGTTGAGTTTGGATTCTCTGTTGAATTTTTTTATACTATTATTTTACTGTGTTTTTAACATATATTGATGATCACTGATTTTGAAACTGTAAAATATATTAAAAATATTTTCAAAGTACCAATACATTGTATCTTTAATACTCAGCAGAAAATAACACTCAAAAATTCGGTCTCTCGACTCGATTATATCACACCAAATTTATTTTGTGGATGCACTCTCATAAATGTCAATGACTTACACCTAGGACCTATAAAGTGAAGATTTCTTTTATACACTATGAAGACTTATTGATGTGGTTTTAGTGCATTTATAAGTGCTATAAGAGACAAAAGTTTATTTGTTAATCAGATGATTTGTTATTTATATGCAATGGGTCAACTGCAAATCGTGATTCCAAAAACTATTACCATATTTTTTGGAATATATAATAGCAGCACTAGTGCAGAAATGCTTTTTTACCTCGCCTTATAAGCCTCGGTTGGCAAGGAATCGAAGCCTATAATGGCGCGGTGGCAATTTTGCAATTACAGGCAACTTTTATGCCTCGGTTCACCTAAAACCCGAAGCCAAAAGCAGTTATAGGCCTCGGTTACAAAAAACCCGGTGCCAAAAGGGGTGTTAGGCCTCGGTTAAGAAGGCCCGAAGCCAAAAAGGTTGCCAAAAATTTCAAAAATGCCATTCTCGTTTTGACTTATAGGCTTCGGTTGGGAAAAAGCCGGTGCCAAAAGGGATGTTAGGCCTCGGGTGTTAAGGAACCGGGGCCAAAAGGGGTTATATGCCTTGGTTCTAAATTGAACCGAGGCCATATAATTTAATTAGGGCTCAAAACTGAACCCCATTTCTTCCTCGCGCGCACTGCTATCCTCCATTTCTCTCTGCAAACATTCACTTTTCTCCACAACACAAACCCAATCCACTTCACTATCCTCCATTTCTCTCTGCAAATACGACGCCGCCGTTTCGCTAAAAGCCCTCGCCTCCCGCTTCGGCGAGGTGACTGACTTCTCCGCCAACGCCAACCGCCACACCTTCGTCCACCTCCCCCAGTGGGTCCTAGAAGAGCGCCAGGAATGCAGGAATCTCGACATCCTCAAACGAAAGGGTGTGTTTGTGGCTGTTTTTGGTTTCAGCTGAAGGGGTGGAAGTGGAGGCGCACGATGTGGGTGCCTTTGTCGGTGACGGGGAAGGAGTACCTGGCGGGGCTTGTGAAAACCCTAGCGGTGTGGTAGATTGAGGGTAAGTCGGGTAGGGGGTTGTTGTTTCGGAGTGAAACGGCGCGGGGGAAGGGGGAGCGGTGGTCGACAAGATCGCCGGCGAAGGGGTTGTGAACGCCATTGAGGTGTATAGGGTCACTGTTGGGGGTGTTAAAGTTACCCCTTTTAACGATTCCCTGTGGAGAACTTGGATTCCCTGTCTTCATCTCTTTCTTACCATTTTCTCTTTTCACACCATTTGTTTTCCCCTAATTTGTTGTCTGATTGGAATTTGAATTGCAAATTTGAATTGCAGGTGAATTCCTATGTATGTTTGCTGCATAATGAAGTTGAAATGGTTCCAAGCCTACTTAAATTTTCTGTTTCAATCTGCTATTACTTACCGTAGATTCCCATTGTTTGCTTTGAAAACTTGGTCACAGATTTGATTATGGACCAGCTTGATGAGTAAAGGAATATGCCTCGGTTCTTACCAAGACCGAGGCAAAAAACTGGGTCTATGGCTTCGGGTATAACCGAGGCCAAAAGATGTACCTTTTGGCCTCGCCCCAATATGCCTCGGTTCCAGACCCGAGGCAAAATGTGAAAAATAACCGGGACAGAAAGCCCTTTCTGCACTGGTGCAGATGGATGAGGGACATGTGGTCTTGTTATAATTGAAAGCTTGTTGTGAGGTTTAAACCATACATGTATGGTGCAGAAACCTCTTTTCCACACTCTTTTTATAAAAGCTATTTTATTTTTAGATACTTATCTATTTTCAATAATTTTACTCTCTTTCCGATATATTGAGGAGTTAGATCCAAAAAAAAAAAACTTAAATATTTTATGTAACACGATGGTCTTGGTATTTGATATAGTTATTGAAGGGATATTTTTTCAGGCATTGAAGAACTCAACTTTTAGTTAACTTAAAAGTTCTCATAAAAATTTATTGGTGGGTCAAACAATTTTAATTCCGGTATATCCATATGACTTCATCGTCCATATGTTTATTTGAAAATAAATAGATTTTAAAAAAGAAATTGTTTATTTTATTTTATTTTTCTTAAAAAGTGTTGGAAGAAAGTTATGAAGGGTTTGAAAAGTATAAGAGGTGTTGACATAAATTCGGATGCTCCTACAGAAATGTAGGTGATGAAATTGAAAAGTAGGAGTGCCCCACGTGGAAAAACCAAAAGGTTAAAAGCGCACCTCTCTCCACCAATTGAGTGTCAGAGTTTAAAAAAAGGTTAAGCAAAGGAATGGAGAGACTGTGAAGGAAAGCAAGCAATAGCGAGGGAGGGAGGGAAGGTGTGCTTCAAGCCAAGTATTAATGGCAAACTGTATGCTGGCAGATACACATTCAACAACTGTAATAAAAAGCTGCATTCTTTCGCTTCGCTACCTCTCACTTTTTATAACACTTTCATTTAACAAGTTTCAACTTTCAGAGCTAACCAACTTCACCTCACACTTTCTCTCCTTCCAACCTTCACCACAAATCTTTAAACTTCATCATCATCATCATCATCATCATGCTGAAGCTTCAAAAGGGTCTCTCAGAGCACCACCAGCTTAATTGATCTCAACAACTACCCTCCTCGCCATTAATATTATTAATTACAGAGAGATAGAAGGAGCCTCTTCTCTCCTTTCTTTCCTCTCCACTAGTCCTTTTCCAACTTTCTTTTCTTGGCTCGGTGTTTAGGCTTGGAAATAACCATGAAACTCAGATTTTCTTTGTGCCCTTTGCTTTGCTCCTAATGGTTTCCTAGTTTTTGTTCTACTCATTTCTTGTTTTTACTCGGCGCTGAAAAAGATATGGGTGTTCCTGGGAGAAAGGGGAGATGCTCCTGTTCAGCTCCTTCTGATAAGGACCATCTTCTTCTCCTTCTCATTCTCTTTCTTCCCATGCTTCTGCCCATGGTTGAATCCAGAACGCTAAATTACACCAGACATACGCAAACCAGTACCCTCAGACTCCAAAGGATTACCAGGCACTTGGACAAGATCAACAAGCCTCCTGTGCTCACCATAGAGGTAATAATAATAATAATAATAATAATAATAATAATAATAATAATAATATTGTTACTATATATATATATATATGAATATAGAATATTTTAGGGTACGTTGATGAGTGGTTGAGATTTTAATGGGCAAATAAATGTTTGTTTCCCTTCATTATTACGTAACATTTAAGTATTGTTTTGGCGTGGGTTGGTATTGCAGAGTGCAGATGGAGATGTTATCGATTGTGTTCACAAAAGAAAACAACTGGCTTTAGATCACCCCCTTTTAAAGAATCACAAGATCCAGGTATACGTGTACAACAAACCTAATTAATTTGGCACCACCCTCTTTATATTTGCTTTCCTTGCACTTCACTCATCTTCGTCTACTTGTGATCATCCCCAAAAAGTACTGTTATGTTAAAAGTGTGGCGTTATTTGATGGATGTTATAGAAAATGCCAACGGAGATGCCAAGGGGAATGATGAAAGTGAATGAGGGAGATGAAGGAGAAAGCATGGCATGGCAAACGTGGCACTTGAATGGGACACGGTGTCCAAAGGGAACGGTTCCGATACGACGGAGCACGGTGCATGACGTGCTGAGAGCAAAGTCTTTGTATGATTTTGGGAAGAAACGTTCACGACTTGTTCCTCTTTCTCGCCGCAACGATGCCCCTGATGTTCTCAGCGCCAATGGCCATGAGGTATATAACCTTTTTACTCTACAAAAGTGTAACTTTTCAGAAATAGATCTACCAGGTGTTGCAAGAACACCGAATCCTTTTAAATAATTTGAAGATTGCTTTCATTCTACTTCAACTTATTGTACTAATATTCTCAACGTGTATTTTATTATAATTAAAAAAGGGTTTTGACCTTAGAATCAGTAATTATTGTTTTTTTATTGATTATAAATTTGTGGAACGCAGCATGCGATCGCATATACGGGGTCGTCGCAAGAAATGTACGGGGCAAAGGCAACAATAAACGTATGGGATCCATCAATTCAAGTGATGAACGAATTTAGTCTTTCACAGCTTTGGATTCTTTCAGGATCCTTCGATGGCACTGATCTTAATAGCATCGAAGCTGGATGGCAGGTACTTGTTCCAATTCCAACACTCTTTTGTCCCCTTGTCTGTTTCATCATCAAAATACACAATTACACAAGTTCAATAAAAAAATATTTTCTTTAATCTTTAGAAAGAGGATGAACGATGAATGATGAGTTCTCATTAAAATACTATATTAAGAAGCAATTATTATTATTATTTTGTAAAGTTGATTTTCAATTGGTTCCTTGAAGCAGCCAACATGAATTAATTAGAATGCATGTGATACACGACACATTACATTAATTCAATAACTGCGTGGAGAAAAAAAAAATTGTAATTTTATGAAATATTGGATCTTTGAAGCTTTGATGATTGTACTAGTCAGGTCAGTCCGGAGCTCTATGGTGACAGCAGACCCAGATTGTTCACTTATTGGACGGTTAGCATTTCTTTCTTTTTACAACAGTTTCATTATAAGAATGTCCAAAAAATAGTATGTATGACTAAATAAATATATCTTTTGCGCTAAAATGATCATGGTATGTGAAGTAAAATATGAATTAAGTGGAATTTTTATAGGTATTTATGAAATTTTGTGGTGATGCAGAGTGATTCATATCGTGCAACCGGATGTTACAACCTTCTCTGTGCTGGGTTTATTCAAACAAACAGTAGAATAGCCATTGGAGCTGCGATTTCTCCTGTGTCTTCCTATGGTAGCAACCAATACGACATTACAATTCTCATCTGGAAGGTGAGTGTTGAAATGAATGTTTGGTCGAAAATTAAGGATGTTTTATTGACATGTTTAAGTTGTGTGATGAATCAGGATCCAAAAGTAGGGAACTGGTGGATGAGTTTTGGTGATAAGACATTGGTGGGGTATTGGCCGGCGGAGCTATTCACGCACTTAGCAGAGCATGCAACGATGGTGGAGTGGGGAGGAGAGGTGGTGAACTCACGGAGCAATGGGCAACACACGTTCACACAAATGGGTTCTGGGCATTTTGCAGAAGATGGTTTTGGAAAAGCAAGCTACTTCAGGAACCTTCAGATCGTAGACATGGATAACAGTTTGAGTTCTGTGCAGAGCATCTCAACCTTGGCCGAAAACTCTAACTGTTACGACATCAAGAGCTTCTACAGCAACGAATGGGGCACTTACTTCTACTATGGTGGCCCAGGGAACAATCCACAGTGCCCATGAAAACTATAACGAAAGTGCATATCAATTGTCATGCACTGCAAATACACTTCACTTTCAAATTACTCCATCTCTCAACACCCCAAAACAAAAAAGTTTATCTCATATAATATATATTTCTCTTACATTCTTTACTTGTACGTATTTTCATTTCTTGTTTCTACCACTTCACTCTTTTCTTTTATTCAATCGCCGCAAGGCCAGGAAAGGAAATTTTCAGATGTAGTCAACAATATCGATGCAAAAGGAAAAAAACGATGGCAAATGGCAAGTTTTGAATCTAAACATGATGTCTCAAATTTTACTCACGGTCGATTTCTTTCTTTATAAGTTCTTTTTTTTTTTCTTTTATAAGAAACGAGATTCATAATATACATTCCCATATATTACAACAAAAACATGTTAATTATATTTTTGTTTCCTTTATACTCTTGAAATATAATTTTGGTAAACAAAATCAACTTGATTCTTAGTCAATTGATCCGGCAAATTACTATTTTTCAAATCTAAATTAGAGTGTTACTTTCAAGTTTCCACGGTCAAAATAAAATTTGTAAACGGTTTATATTGTAGATAAGTATATTCAACTCAATAAATTCTTTTTTAATATTGATTTCAATTAGGAATTCGTGTATTTTTTTCATTAATCATAATTTTTGTATTTTTATATAAAGATGAAGTAGTGTATGGAGATTAAATGGTAGGAAAGAAAGAAACGAGGAAATAAATATGGATTGAAGTGATCAAATTGAAAACGTAAATTGCAATAAACTAAATTATCAAGGCTAAAATAAAAACTAATAAAAGGAATTTAGAAAAGTGATAACTCTAATTTCGATAATCATCATTGGATTTGACATTTTTATGAATGTTTTTGGAGTGTTTAAATTGTAAATACAATTTGTCACATCTTTTTTATATTTGAATAGTCTATTTTTTTTCCCTTTTTTTCTCACATTCAAGCTAATAAAATTAAAAAAATATATAAATTATAATTGTTTTAAAATCACCCTCTTGTGTAGTCGATTATGCCTACTCAACCATGTTTTGCAGGAGTTATCATATGTTTGCTTACCTTTCAATCTCACATTGTTCCTTTTTTCGATTTTGTCAAACAAACGATTTTCTCGATGCACTACTTGAATTCGTAACCATTCTTTCTTCACTTCAACTCTTATGTTGGCTTTTATTTCGATTTCCTCTACTTGAGTACCTTTTGTCACATCCTTCTCTTGATCTTGTTCTCAACATCTTTCTTTTATACTATTCATTTCGATGTTTTCACCTTGATACCCTTTTTTGATGTTTCTATTTTGATAACCTCAACAATTTTATATTATTAGAGTAAGAAAATAAAGATGAATATGAAAAGGGAAATAATTAATTCTTCTTTTATATCTATATTTCTTTATGATCTAATACCATAAAATATAATTAACATGGTTTTGTTATAATATATTTGAAATATACCAACATCAATCAAATTATATGTTAGTAGATAATTTAACATTTTGGTTGGTTTTAATATTAATTGACAATTAAAAAATAACCTTAATCCCAAAAAAATTATTAAATTGTTTAGATGTTCTAATTTGTGAAAATATAATTAGAGTAAGAAAATAAAGATGAATATGAAAAGGGAAATAATTAATTCTTCTTTTATATCTATATTTCTTTATGATCTAATACCATAAAATATAATTAACATAAAATATAATTAACATGGTTTTGTTATAATATATTTTAAATATACCAACATCAATCAAATTATATGTTAGTAGATAATTTAAAATTTTGGTTTGTTTTAATATTAATTGACAATTAAAAAATAACCTTAATCCCAAAAAAAGTATTAAATTGTTTAGATGTTCTAATGTGTGAGACCTAATGAAAGACGGTAAGTTCTTTCTTGCAAGTTTAAAAACACAAATATATGTTATGCAAAAATTAGTTGAACTCTAGATTATTTATAGAGCCGTTAAAGTGGGTCAGAACCCGTGGGCCAACCTGGCCCACTATGGGTTCGAGTCGGGTTGGGTTAAATTTTTTTTACAAATTTCAGTACGAGTCAATTTTTTACCCGGCCCACCAAGAACTCGGCTCACCCAGATTGAACCCGTGGTGGGTCGGGTTGGCCCACCAACCAGCATGGTGACACATATTATGTTGGACTTTGCAATGTTGGGTTGTTTTTTTAACCAAACACATTGGTGGGTTGGCAAATGGAAACCTAGCTTCAACTAATAAAAGTATAATTATTGAAAAAAAGTATAATTAGTTTGCTGAAAAAAGTATTGTATTCAATAAAAGATTGGGTAAGTCACAGGAATGTTTTGATCTTAAATAGTAATTTGTATTTTTATTTATTTATTTTGGTTTGTATTGGAGTTTAACATCATTTTGGATTATATTGAGATTGTATTCAAGTTTATTTAAATTTTATTCCGAAATATAATTTCTCACTTAAGAAAAACAAATATTTTTTAATTAAGTGGAATAGTGAGTCAACCCGTTTAACCCACCAACCTGTGGTGGGCCGAGCCGGGTTCAAATTTTTCCAGTTCGCTAATAAGTGAGTCGAGTTGGGTTGACCCATTAAGTGACCAACCCGTGGTGGACCAGGTTGGGCCAGGCCGGACGGCCCATTCTGACAGCTCAAATTATTTAACAATTTTTTCTTAACATATTGGTTTAAATATACATTTGGTCTTTATTTTTGTTGTTTTTATTTAATTTGGTCTTCACTTTCATTTTGCATTTAATTAGATATTCTTTTTCATCAAATTTTGGTCAATTTGATCTTTTTTACTAATGGTGTTTAAATAGTACATGTCACGTTTAGCTCATGTTTTTTTTTTTTTAATTTTAAAAACAAAATTGTCCACATGTCAAGTCACAATTATGCCACGTGTCAAAGTCAATACCATACGTCAGTTCGTGATTGTGTAATTTTTTTTGTTTAATTTAGTCTTGATATTCATTATTTTTGTTCAATTTAGTCCCTATATTCACTATTTTTGTTCATTTTCGTCCTAATTTTGGTTAAAATGAATCAATTTTGTCCCTTTCAAATTAACATCAAATTTAATATCTTTTATAAAAAATTATACTAATATTTTTTCTAAAATTGATATTTTATTAATTATTTTTGAAATTCATTTATAAATTATTAAATTTAAGGCTTAATTCATCTTTTGATCCTCTAATTATGATGTATGATTCATTTTGGTTCCCTAATTTTTGTAAGATTCAATTTAGTTCTCCAGTTTTTTAAAACAGTTTAATTTGGTCCCTCCCGTTATCTTTGGTTAAACGGCGTCAGAATAGTGTAGTTGTGTCACTTTGGAATAGAAACGTGCTAAGTTTTTTAATATCTAGGAATGAATGTACTGTGATGAGGTGGCAACGAAGTATATGGAGGGAGAATTGGTCAACCCTAATTTCACAATTCATCTTCTTTGTGCGGGAGTTCTTCAACATTTGGTGTATGTTGATTGTGAATGATGTCGAGGGAGCACTCTTCTTCTTCTTGGTCGTGTAATTGCGGGGAATGCAAAATCCAAACTCATCCAATCATGGTGGTGGCTTTTCCTCTCACGGTGGAGCACCATATTGCAACTATGGGCAGCAAACACTTCGTCTTCGAATCCACAACCAAGACGACAGCGAACACTTCGTCTTCGAATCCTTCTTCTTCGTTTGGTTTTTTCTGGATTGATTATGCTTCTCCACCTAATCCCCAAATTTGATCTTCAATTCCCTATTTTCAAAGAACCCTAACCCTAACAGATTTACCCCCTTTCAAAACAAAGTTAATTTTTTTAACTCAAGTCCACATCACCCAATCTCAATACACTGCCACCTAATGCACACATGCCACACTATCACATTAAAACAGTTTGTGTTAATTTTTGTAACGTTGTTAACGTCAAGGACTAAATTGAACCTCTTCAAAATACTGAAGGACTAAATTGAACCTCAAAAAAATTAGGGGACCAAAATGAACCCCACATCATAATTAGAGGACCAAAAGATGAATTAAACATAAATTTAATTATAAATTGAATATAATTCTTAGATTTAATTGTTAAATAAAATACAATTATTTAAAATATTATTAGAATATAGTTATTAAATATTTTCTTATAACATTTATATTCTTAAATATTGATACTTTTAAAATTGATATTTAAAAATATTGCAAATATTAGAAATATTTTAGAAAAATAAACTAATATTTATAAAATTAATATTTAAATATAAAATATTTTAGATTTTAATATCTAAAATGTAATAAAAATATTAAATATTTTAGATTTAAATGTCAAATGTTAATATATAAATTTTAAAAATATTTAATAATTATATTCTAATAATATTTTAAATAATTATATTCTATTTAACAATTGAATCTATGAAATATATTCAATTTACAATTAAATATAATAATTTATAATTTAATTTTAAAAATAATTAATAATAATAAATAATATTATTAATTTTAAAAATAAATATATAATATTTATAAAAAACTAAATTTGGTCTCAATTGGAAAGGGAAAAAATCGTTCAATTTTAACAAAAACTGTGACTAAATTGATAAAAATAACGAATATAGGAATTTAATTGAACAAAAATAGCGAATATTGGGATTAAATTTAACAAAATAATATAATCACAAACTAACATGTGGCATTGACATTGACACGTGACACAATTGTGACTTGATACATGGATAGTTTTTTTAAAATTAAAAAAATTAAAAAAATATTGTTAAAAAATGTCAACTATTTAAATACCGTTAATAAAAAAAGAACCAAATTAACTAAAATTTAATAAAAAAATAGGATCTAATTCAACATAAAACAAAAATGAATATAAATCAAACAAACACAATAAAAATAATAACTAAATATATATTTAAGTATGTGGGCTTTCGTCATTTCTTATTTTTATTTAACAAAACACCATCTGCACAAAGATCATTAAATATCATATTTCTATAGTTTTTTCTTTTGGATAATTATGTTAATATTTTATACAATCATAACTATTTGTTTTTGTTTTATTAGAATATTTAATGTTTTATATAGTATTTTATATTGTTAAATGAGATGTTAAATGAAAACTTTGGTTACTATTTTCATTAGTTATTAGTTTATTTTTGTAATATTTGATATAAACAGTTAAATAAAATAATTAATGGATAACTTACTAACAATGAATTAGAGGTACCTAGAATTAAATGATATAAAGAAATGAAAAGCAAAAGAGAAGCAAAGAAAAATGTAAGAGGAAATATAAATGAAATATTTTAGATAAGAAAATAAATATTTTTATTATATCTGTATTTAATTTAATTTTTATTATCTGTGTATTATTATAATTATTATTTTGTTTATTCACAATTTTTTAAATTATAATACTTACTATATAATTGATTATATAGTTATGTTTAATATAATGAAAAAAAGAAGATATTATTTGCATATATAATTGATTATATTGCTATTTTTTTCGCATTACCTCTGTCCAAATATTTGATTATTTTTTTTTTAGAAATAAACGCATAGGTCAGGCCTCTCTCTTTGCCTTTTTGGTCTTTCCTTTCCAAAAACAGACAAGAGTGTATACGAATCAATGATAAAGACACCCTATTGGTTATCCTCCATAGTTTAAATGGGGAATAAAGTCAAGTTGAAATAATTGAACATAACACAATAATTGAACAAGTTGAAATAATGTAAAGAGAAAATATTTTGTAACATTTTTTCTTTATTATTTTTAACTAAAAACTAACTTTTCGGCCTAGCATTTTGATAGACATTTTTTATTTCTATTTTTATCATTTTTTTTTCATAAATTTATATATTTTTTAAGACTTAAATATGTTTTTATTTCTTTAAATCGGAGAACTATTTTTTTTTCTTTTTATTTGATTTTTTATTTTACGATATGTTTATATGTAAGACTATGATGATGGTTATGTTGATGACAAGCTAAATGAAGGTCTATTCAATATTTTTTACCAAGATAAAATTAAATGACAGAATTTTTAAATTTTATTAAGAACTTAAATATAGACTTCCAATTTGATAAGTTATTTCTTTTTGCCTTTCAATTAAAGTTTTTCTATATTCTAGTTTTTAATTTTGCAAAATGCTATTTTTAGTTTATGGGTTAGTGATCATCGGTGGAAATGATACTTCTTAAATTGATTATTCTAAACATCATATTTACATGATCGTAGTAGCATTAAGATGGATAAAATCGATGTAAAAAACGTAGTATCTTTTACACTGGTTATCAACTCATGAAAAATACTATATTGATTAATTATGTACACACTTATGGTAGAATGCCATTGAAAATGTCATAAAAGAAGCTCATAGAGTACTTTCTAATTCAATTAAAAAGAAAAATCAGTGTGATAATATTTTCTTAAGAGTATATACTTTAAATCTCACCCAGTATTAATATAAAATTAATTAAATTATAGTTAATGCACTTATCCGACCAATAATATGACCCAACAATACCCATTGAGCCTTATAAAAATATGGAGTATACACACTCTCATATATAAAATATCCTAACATATCCAAAGACTCGACTCAAGTACTTGGTAAGAAAATTTAACTTAATAAAATTTAACTTTATGATTAATCTTTTCCAAATTTATTCTAAATTTAATCAAATTTAACGTACAATTTGTAAGCCTTTCTTTTTTTCAGTTACTTGTGATGGGCCTGGCCCCTCCGTAGGCCCAAGGGGCAGCCCTTCAGAAGGGCACCTACCCTACCAGCCACCCTCACTTTCTCATTTGCTCTGGTCTCTC
>Ga0214542_1009506_pt1 | contig 15003 bp, 13 predicted proteins | sample CNSS1metaG_FD_160096 | JGI IMG/M metagenome (GOLD analysis project Ga0214542, IMG submission 160096) | Root nodule microbial communities from cowpea collected in UCLA plant growth center, Los Angeles, California, USA - CNSS1 | ecosystem: Host-associated > Plants > Roots > Nodule | place: USA... | reverse complement strand
GCCGGGCGGGGTCTTCAACAACCAGGATCCGGCCTTCGTCGAGCGACTGACGCGCCTGATCCCGATGGGCCGCATGGCCGAGGTCGACGAGTACCGCGCCGCGGTGCAGTTCCTGTGCTCGGATGCATCGAGCTATATGACCGGGCAGAACCTGGTGATGGACGGCGGCAGGAGCGTATGGTAACCAGCGGCATTCTCCCCACTCCAGACAATGATCCGGCGCAAGAGCGAGCATGTTCAATCAAAAGGCCATTCTGATTACTGGGGGCACCGGATCGTTCGGGAAGAAGTTCGTCGGTTGCCTGCTGAAGAACTTCAAGCCCCGTCGCGTCGTCGTCTATTCGCGTGACGAGCTGAAGCAATACGAGATGCAGCAGGAGTTCGATCAGCCCGCGATGCGCTATTTCATTGGCGACGTCCGGGACGGTGAACGCCTTCGCACGGCCATGGAAGGGATTGACTTCGTCATTCACGCCGCTGCGTTGAAGCAGGTGCCGGCAGCTGAATACAATCCCATGGAGTGCATCAAGACCAACGTTCATGGCGCGGAGAACGTGATTCAGGCGGCGCTCGCGGCAGACGTCGAGAAGGTGATTGCACTCTCGACGGACAAGGCTGCGCAGCCGATCAATCTCTACGGCGCGACCAAGCTGGCGTCCGACAAGCTATTCATTGCAGCCAACAACATGGCTGGCGGGCATCGCACGGCTTTTGCCGTCGTGCGTTACGGCAATGTGGTCGGTTCGCGCGGCTCGATCGTGCCACTGTTCAACAAGCTGATCGCTGCAGGTACGGATCATCTGCCGATCACTGATCCGCGGATGACGCGGTTCTGGATCTCGTTGCAGCAGGGCGTCGACTTTGTGATCAAGAGCTTCGAGCGCATGTCGGGCGGCGAGATCTTCGTTCCGATGATCCCGTCGGTTCGCATTCCCGATCTGGCTGCGGCAATGGCCCCAACGCTGCCGACCCGGGTGATCGGTATCCGTCCGGGCGAAAAACTCCACGAGGTCATGTGCCCGACCGACGATTCGCATCTGACCGTGAAGTTTCACGATCACTTCGTGATCAAGCCGACCATCAAATTCTTTCGCCGCGATGTGGACTATCTCACGAACCAGATCGGCGAAAGCGGTGAGCCGGTTCCTGATGGCTTCGAGTACAATTCCGGTCGAAACGATCACTTCCTCGATCCCGCCGAGATCCGGGACTTCAACAAGATTGCTCTCCTATGATCCCGTATGGGCGCCAGGATATTTCCCCTGAGGACATCGACGCAGTCACGCAGGTGCTGCAGTCGGACTGGCTCACCCAAGGACAGGCCGGCCCCCGCTTCGAACAGGCAATGGCCGGATATTGCGGTGTCCGCAACGCAATCGCGGTGTCAAACGCAACGGCAGCGCTTCATATCGCCTGTCTCGCGCTCGATCTCGGTCCAGGCGACCTCCTTTGGACCGTACCGAACACCTTCGTAGCTTCGGCCAACTGTGCGCTCTATTGCGGCGCCAGCGTCGACTTCGTCGACATCGATCCACGCACCTACAATATAAGTGTGGCCGCACTCTCGGAGAAGCTGGCGCAGGCAAGCACCCAGGGAAGATTGCCGAAGGTGGTCATTCCCGTCCACTTCGCCGGCCAGTCCTGCGAAATGGCGGAAATCCGCGCGCTCGCCGATCGCTACGGCTTCCGCATCATCGAGGATGCGTCGCACGCGGTCGGCGGCGAATATCTGGGGCGCAAGATCGGAGCTGCGCAGCTCAGCGACGTCGTGGTCTTCAGCTTCCATCCGGTGAAGATCATCACGACCGGCGAAGGAGGCATGGCGCTCACCAATGACCGGGCGCTCGGGGAGCGACTTGCCTATCTGCGCACCCACGGCATTGTACGCCCCGTGCAGACCGATCCCGTTGAAGCGGATCGTTCCAACGAGGACCGGCATGGTCCTTGGACCTACGAGCAAATCGAGCTCGGCCTGAACTATCGCATGACCGACATTCAGGCTGCGCTCGGAGCCAGCCAGCTTGGCCGGCTTGATGCCTTTGTCGCGCGACGGCGCGAGCTTGCGGCACGTTACGATAAGTTGCTCGCCGGGCTGCCGGTGACCTGTCCATGGCAGCACCCCGACACGAATTCTGCCTGGCACCTCTACGTGATCCGGCTCCGGCGAAACGAGATCAAGCTCACCCGGCGCGAGGTCTTCGATGCGTTGCGCTCCGCGGGCATCGGCGTCAACGTGCACTACATCCCGGTGCACACCCAGCCCTATTATCAGCGCCTCGGCTTCCGCGCCGGCATGTTTCCCGAAGCCGAAAGCTACTATCAGGATGCCATCACGTTACCGCTGTTTTCGAAGATGACGGATGCAGAGCAGGACACCGTCGTCGGCGCGCTCACGAAGATCATCTCGTGAAGATCGCGGTCATTCCGGCGCGCGGTGGAAGCAAGCGGATCCCGCGCAAGAACATCCGTCCGTTCTGTGGTAAACCCATCATCTCATACTCGATCGATGCGGCCCGCCAGAGCGGCCTGTTCGACGAGATTATCGTGTCCACGGATGACGAGGAGATCGCAGCCGTCTCGCGCCAACTGGGCGCGACGACGCCGTTCGTTCGACCGAGAGAGATTGCCGACGATTTCACCGGCACCAATGCAGTCGTCAAACACGCCGTCGCGTGGTTTCTCGAACGAGGCAATCAGATCAGCCACGCCTGCTGCATCTACGCCACCGCTCCGTTGATTCAGCCGCGTTATCTGCGCGAGGGGCACGACGCCCTGACCTGCTCGGACGCGGCCTTTGCCTTTTCCGTCACCAGCTACGCCTTTCCGATCCAGCGGGCCGTGCGCATCACGACGTCAGGACGGGTCGACGCCTTCTATCCTGAGCACCGTCTGACCCGCTCTCAGGATCTCGAGCCGGCCTATCACGATGCGGGCCAGTTCTATTGGGGAACGGGGGACGCCTTTCGTGACGATGTGCCGCTATTCTCCGAGCGATCGATCGGCATCGTTCTTCCGCGAAAATATGTGCAGGACATCGACACGCTGGAGGACTGGGAGCAGGCGGAATACATGTTTCGCGCCATCAGTCGAGGCTAGGCTGTCCGCGATATGCCGGCTCTGACCGGCTGCAAGCCTAAGGCGCCGCGGTGGCCTTGAGCAGCGGGCGAAGAAATGTCGCCAAGTCGCCCTCCCTGAACAAGTACCCGGGCAGCCCGGCAGCGCGAGCCGCTTCGACGTCGCGATCATTGTCACCGACCAGCAGGCTTCCTTCCGTCCGGATGGGCCATCCGTTCATGCAGTCGATGATCATGCCCGGAGCAGGCTTGCGCCGGTCGCTGACGCGCCGAAACGCGTCAATCGTGCCCTCCTCATGGTACGGGCAATACTGATAGTCGTCGATGTGTGCGCCCACCGCAGCGAGTTCTCCGCTCATCCAGTCATGAAGGCGGTGAACGTCCTCGACCCCGTAATAGCCGCGCGCAACTCCCGACTGATTGGTGGCGACGAAGGCGTAATAACCCAGATCGTTGCAGAGCTTGATCGCTTCTCGTGCGCCGTCGATCCATTCGAAATCCTCGATCCGGTGCACATAGGCCTTGTCGACGTTGAGCACGCCGTCCCGGTCGAAGAACACCGCAGGGCGGCGTAGCCGCTCCGGGAGTTCGAGCTGGACCCGCTCGAAATCAGAGGGGATACCGATGTCGATAAAGAAGCCGTCGTAGAGACCCGCCTCGAGCCGTCCCTCGGCGACCAACCTCGGAAACACCTGTTGCTCAAGCGAGCATGGCAATTCATCAATATACCGGAGAATTGCTCGGTCGATGCAATAGACGCCTGTATTGATGGGCCCGTTCGGTTGGGAACCGGCTCCGAGAAAACTCCTGACGCGGCTCCCTTCGAGCACAACACGACCGTAGCGATCTCCCGCCTGGACACACTTGAGCGCCATGTGGACAAGGGCGGACGAATTGCGTGCGCGTAGGGCGAGATCCAGCAAGTTGAAATCGAACCAGGAGTCGCCGTTCAGAAGAAGGAAGCGATCCTGCAGCTTTCCAGCGGCATGCTTCAACGCACCGCCGGTACCGCAAGGCGACGGCTCGCAAACCACCTTCAGCGAGGCGCGACGCCAGCTCTTGCCGTGGTAGGCCTCGACGACGACGTCGGCACGGTGGCCGGCGAGGAGCACGATCTCCTCGATCGTCGGGTAGCGCGTCAACTCGTCGAGCAGGTAGTCGAGAAACGGTCTACCGGCGACCTCCAGCAATGGTTTAGGAACGAGCCGGGTTCGCTCCCCCAGCCGTGTCCCGAGACCACCGACCAGGATGACGGCCTGTCTCAACATATTTTGCGCGGCGTCCCTACTGTGCGCGGGCGGAGCCCGGCATGCGGATCATGGCGTACACGAGCAAAGCCAGCAATGCAATTGCTCCAGCAAAGATCGCGTGCCGGACAGGTCGAGGCGATGACTGGATAATGATCACGTCCTCGCTCAGGGATGCCGGATACGTCTTCATCGGTCCCATCCTGCTCACCATTTTACGACGCTCTGCGTTCGCGGCAGCCAACCTTTCTTCGTTCTTCGTCGTCAGATCCAGCAGCCACACGCGACGCAGCACCAACGCCGAAGCGTCGCCAGCTGCGGAGGGCGAGATCGAATCGCCCGTCGCCAGGGATTCTCGGATTCGAGTCAGGCTTGCGATATTTTCGTCTTGCAGGGCAAGTTGAGCGCTGAGCTCCGAGACCAAGGGAGCGCGCAGCTTCTCCTGCTCTTTGTTCAACGCGTTGACCGCGGCCTCCAATACATCGCGTGCCTGCTTCTCGCTGGCAGCCGTCACGACGAGCGTCAGTGAATCGGCCAGGTTCGGACGTGCGTTGAAACTATCCAGGATGAGTTTCCGACCGCGATCCTCGCGATCAGCTGCCGCATCCGAGGAGTCCAGCGCGCGAACCAGGAACGCGCGCTGATTGATCTGAGCGGCCGTCGCCTGTGGCGTCATCAGCTCCGTGCCATCGACACGGGCCAGGCGAACACTTGCCGTCGCGGTGTAGGTCGCGGGCGCCATTTGACTGACGAGGAATACGATGAACATCACCGCCAGCGTTCCTAACGCAATCGTGCTCAACCGCTTCCGGACCGAGCGATCGAGAAACGTCGACAGTCCGCCGAAATACTCGAGAATAGATATCTGCGGCTGTGCCTCACTCATACTGCTATTCCTTCTGGTCTCACACGACGGGCTTGCCTGCAACCGAAGGCGTAGCCGTGATCAAACTCCAGCGCCACCTGTCTTCCAGAACATACGCGAAAACAGCAGCCGCAATCTTTATCATGAATGTGAGCTGGATGAACGAATTAACCATTCCGGAGACGAGGAAGATCGAAAGCGCATAGAATATCGGAGTCAGGAAAAAGCAGGTAACGTAACGCTCCTCCACGAGGCAGCGCGTCAACAGAAACATGAATTCGGAGAACAGTATGGCCGATATGGCGACGAGACAGAAGCCCCCGGCCGGACCTCCGAGCTCGAAAAGGACCTCGGGCCACCCCCCGGTGTAAGCTGATCCCTGCGCAATGATGAACTGGGCGCGCTCGAGCGGCAGTCCCATTTCCATCAGGAACTGCATGGTCGAGTTGCGGTTCGGACTGAAAGGGTCCACGAACAGCTTGAAAAAAGCATAATCGCCATTCCAGTCGTTGCGCAGGAAGACGCGCTCATACGTCATCCACCACATCTCGCCCTGCTGGACCAGGATGCGCTGGACGAGCTTGGTCTGGATGGCAACCGTTTCACTGCCGCGAACGACCGCGTAAGAATAAATCAGCGCGACGCCAACCAGAAGAACAAAGCCAAGCGCCGGCAACCAGACGCGGCGCATCAGCTTCCCCAGAGAGATGGCGCCGGTCCATTGCTTTCCGAGCAGCACGGCTCCCATCGGAATCATCAGGAATGAGAGGTAGAGATAAAACGACGAAAAGCGATGCCCAACCGCAAACAGGTAGAGCATCAAGGCTGCAAACAGTGCTCCGAAGCGCCGGTCCAGAGGCTTGCCGCAGAGTGCGGGCAGTGACAAGAGAACGCCGATCTGAAATGCCAGCATCGGCCCCCATTCCAACAGCTGCTGATGCAAGGGGCCGCCGTATAGCCGCGCATAGTCGAAGCGCTCGAGTCCCGCGAACAGCGGAATATGGCCGCGGATCAGCAACTCCAGCCAGAGCGCAAGCACAAACAAGCCGACAACGCAAAAGGCCAAGTCAGCCAGGCTCCAAGCGCCGGCCTTCAGCACAGCAGAGTTCCGGATGACCGAATTGTCCGAAAGCGCACGCAGGCGTTGCGGGCGAAAGGAGAAGAGCAATGCCGCTATGATGAGCGCCTGGGACGCCGCTAGCGGCAGCACGGCCAATCCTGGGCCGAGTTGGCGTTCCAGCTGCTCGGAGTAGACTGGCCCGAACACGTCGATGTAGAGAACGGAGAGGAGCCGCCAGGCAAAAGCAAAGAAGAAAAAGAAAAGGATCAGCAAGAGGCCGGGTCGGCTTATCGCGATACGACCCATGGCTGCGAGCATGGCCCCGACGGCGGTGATGCAAAGCACCGCTGGAAACAAGCTCTCCATGCTCCACCAAGAGACCTGCATCTCATCCCCATCGACAGCCGGATCGCCGACCACTGATGTGGGCAGGTTCCGAATCAGTCCGAATCGCCCAGCGGCGTCCAAGCATAGAGCAATCCGTCATTGTGCAGGGTCGGCGCAAAGTTCATCCGCTCCCTCGCGCTTACGCGGATCCGGCCAGCGCGATCCAGTTCGTCGAGCAGCGTCCACAGCCTGGTCTGATAGTCCATCGATCGAATGTAGATCCGGCTGGCAATATCCCGCGGATCGGAAAGGTCCAACATGTCAACAGCAGGCTCGATGTTGATGACCCGCGCAGGGCGCGCTTTCAGGATGTGGTTCACGACGGCCTCGACGGCATGGGGAATCTGCTCGATGCAGAAATAGGTCAGGATCGTCGCGCCCTTGAGTTCCTGGAAGGCGGGATCGGCCGGATCGGTCAGGTCGATACGTCCGAAGCTGATCCGGTCGCCCAGCCCGAAATGCCCGGCGATCTGCCGGCCGGCCTCGATCCCGTTCGGGGCGATGTCGAGACCACGCAGCTTGCTCCATCGCGGATCGATCGACAGCGAGAACAGATTGTATCCAAAGCCGGCACCCAGTTCGAGGAGCGCCGTCTCTTCGCCCGCGTGCCGCGCGACCAATTGCGATAGCGCGCCGAGCCGGTACCGATAGTATTCTCTGGTCGAAATCCGGACGATTTGGCCGTCGACCTTAGCGAGACGCGACGCCTCGTTATGGCCGACCAGAAAATCCTCAAGTGAGCGTTCGCGCAGCCAGGCACGCTCGGACAGAATGCGGCCCCATTCCCCCGAATTGTATTCGGCGTCAACGATGTCGTGCGTCCGCCTAACGTTCTTGAATGCGATCCGACGAAGGCTGCGCGCGATATCGACGGCATAGGCTCTAGACAGCTCCAGCCGTGAAGCAGGCTTCAAATCAGGCGTAAACGTCACCAAACGCCCTTTCAGAGATCGGTCATGAGATCGGAGTGCCTATCCATCACAGGCCCAGCAGAAGCTTTTCGAAGCCCGTCGTATTCTGCGTGGCAAAGAATGGTCGGTTCTTGGCACCGGGGAACATCCGCGGAAAGGAGAAGAATGTCGCGGTGTACAGCAGCCGTCCATGCCCCGGCCCCATTCGGCTCCCCATGTGCAGGCATCTCGTCGTGTCGACCATGAAGGATGAAAGCCGCGGCGCCCTCATCACCTTGATGTCCTCGCGCGGTACCTTGTTGAACACCTGCTCGTCAGGGAAGTGGCTCCCCAGAAGCGGATAGCCGAACTTGTCCGTCGACTGCTTTGGAAGGAAGGTGAACGGACCGTCGGCATCGTCTTCGACGTCGGTCAGATAGCTGAAGAACTTGATCACCCTCACGTCGTCATGATCACGATGCCAAAGCTGCGAGGAGGCCAGGCTCTCACCGGTGTAACGGGAGTAAGACAACAGCACGTAGTCGAGCCAGGGGACCTCACCGAGCGCCGTCGAGACAACGTTGACGATCGACTTCTGCATGGCATAGCGGACGAAGATGTTGTCCGCGCTGAGCTGACCGTTCTGCATCTCGGCATCGAGCAGGCGTACCCAGAATTTCTTCCAGGTCGAACTCTGCTTGGCCTCCAGCCCCTCGATGTCCTTGAGCCTCACCTTGCCTGCGTCGGCGAACGCCTGCTGGATCGAGGGGTCCATCAGCTCGGTGACCACCGCATAACCGTCCCGGTTCAAGTCCTCGGCCTTGGCTTTCTCCTGTGCCGACACGGTCAGGAGCTCGGCCTGGCGACGCCGCTCCTGTTTCTCGCTTAGGTGCCATGTGCTGACGCCCGTCTTGACCGCCCAACGGAGCGGCGAACGGTTCACGTGCCAAAGCGCCCTGGACATCAATCCCATTTTTGCCGCCCCTGCCCCTGCCGGATCTCGAACTCGCGCTGTTCCCAATGGGCTCAGTCAGCCATTTTGGCCTTAGCAAATCCGCCAAACGCGAGCAACCGCAGAGTGTCGACCGGGAACTTCACGCCAGGGGCTCCGGACGCATCAGCGCGGCGTCAACGCCCGGGCAAATTTGCCGACCATTGCCCGATCGCTGCGGGACAGTATCAGGCCGATGCTCAACGCCCATGCGGCAATGCACGCGAGCCCCCCTACAAGGGTCAGAGCCAGCAAGGTCGGCGGTGCGGCGTACATCTTGTAGCCGACTGCCATCGCCGCCAGGATCGCCGCCACCAACACGTGTCTGCCTAGTTGCTGCCAGAACAGCGAGTTCGGCAGACTCATGAACGACAGCATGCGATGGGCTACGATCGGCGCAAATAGGACGTAAGATATTGCCCAACCGAGAAGAAATGCGCGCTCGCGCAACCAAGCCGCGGCGAGCGCCGTGACGATGTATTGAGTTAGCACCTGCAAGTAGAGGAGATGCGTATTGGTGCGGAGAAAATCCGACCGCACCATCAGCGCTGTCTGGCCCGCCCCCAACATGACGGTTACGGCAGGAACGAACAGCGCCAAGGCAAGCCATGGCCATTGATCCGCATGCTGCGGGCCGACCCACACCCTCAATATGTCCTCGGAGAATAGCGCAATGACAACGAGGATCGGGACAATGATCGCGGCCGGCAGAACCAGACCATTCCGCCCCAGCAATTGCAGCCGCCGAACGTCCGTTTTCTCGTCCAGATGGGTGGAGATCGGAAGAATCGCCGAGTAAAGAGGGCTCATCGTCGTCTTCAGAAACCGCGGAAGCCGCGTAAGCAGGTCAAAGGTCCCGACCTCGACGGGGCCATACAGCGCGCCAATCATCAGCGGAATGAGGGTTTGCTGTAGTGCGCCCGCTATCCTGTTATTGAACATGAGCCAACAGCGATAAACGACATCGCGCCGGCTCGCAGGCGTCCAGAAACGGAAGCGCAATGGAGTGCCGCGTGCCGCAAGGTAGACCACAAACGCCAGCACGAAGTATTTTGCGGCCAGGGCGCCGAGATACGCATAGGCAATCCACTCGAACGCAGCCTTTTGCCAGAAGGCGAGATAGATCGAGCCAACGTAGAGAACGCTGCTTCCGACTTCCGTCAGTCGAAGCCAGCTGTATTCCTCGAAGCCTTTGAGCGCCCCCTCGACGATCAATCCGACGAAGGCGATCGGCAGGACGAGCGCGGTGATCCGGAGGATCGAGACGAACGCCTGAGCCTGTTCGGGAGCCACCCTGAACAGGAGAGCAAGGCCGGGTGCGGCAAGCCAGAGCACGATACTCGAGACGAGGCCGGCGAACACCGCGATTGCAGTCAGGAGCGATATCTTTTCGCCGGCCGCCGCCCAATCCCCGAGCCGCCCGCGAGCGATTGCCTGGGTCGCGATCTCCGATACACCGAAATCGATCAGAACGAGAAATCCGCTCGGAAGAAATCCGCGCACCAGGACGATCAGACCGAGCACGGCCAAACCGTAGGACTTCGCGATCAATCCGACCGCAAACAGGCCCAGCACGCCAGCGAGACCGTAGGCGACGGCGGAGATCGCTGTGTTATGCACAAAGCGGCGCAGCACGGGTCAGTTCAATTCCGCGAGCTGCACGCTCGCTCCGCTCATCATGCGCTTCACATGGACGTTCGCGGCCGGCCGCCCAACAAAGCGCCTGCCGTCGACAGAGGCTTCATCGAGACGCCTCAATATCGAATTCACGGTCTCGATGCCGAACGCCTTGCCATTTCGGCGACGCTCGTTCTCGGCGGAGCTGTAAGCACGACGCAGCAACGAACTTGTCTTGTGGCCCAGACTTCGACGAACCGCAGCAGCGGCCATTCCGCGCACGGAAGGCCGCACCGACGCAGGCGTCGACGCCTCCTCGCGCCGGGCGGAAATTGTCGCGAGCACCACCTCGGACACGCGAGCAGAACTCGCGCCATCCACGGCGGTATAGAGCTCGCTGAGAATTTCGCGGCGAAAAGTCGCGGTCTCGGCGGGCAGCGGCGGCATCCGGTCTTCGAGACCCTGCCGGACCAGCTCGATCATTTCGGCCTCCCCGGCCGCACCTCGACTGACCCGGGTCGCCGCATCGAGACGCAGAGCCGGAGTGTTGAACCACTCCATGCTCAAGGGCTCGACGTTCAGCATGGTGGCCTCGATCGCGGTGGAGCAATTCTGATGAACCAGCAGGCGCGCACCGCTGATCCATTCGAGCGACGTTCCGCTCTGAATGACCTTTGCGTTCGGCAGAGCCGCGAACGCATCATACGAGCCGATGTTCTCGAATGGGTGCGGCCGCAGCACGAACTGTACGTCGGAAAAATGCTGCGCGAGCTTGATCGCCATTTCCAGAGTGCTGCGATAGGCATGAGCGCCATCGGCGATGAACTGCCGGGCGAATTCGCGCTCGAAGCCCGCCTTGACCATCGACTCCTCCTCATGAGAGGTGCTGCCGGAGAAGCGCGGATTCACGGTCGGGAAGTTCGTATTGATCAGAACGTAGCCCGAGCCAATGGACGGCTTCGGCAACGCCGCGCGCCAGGGAGGCGCGCAGAAATCATATCGCGGACAACCGGTGGCGTGCAGGCGATCGGCCGCGACCGTATCCTGCCGGAGGAACGCCGCGTACTGCGCGTGCCCCCAGACGCAGTAGAGATCGACCAGCTCGGGGCAGCCCGCACTCTTCACCATACTTGCAAACTGGTCCGCGTTCTTGCCGCCAATTCCCTCCGTATCGAGAACCCCGACGAGGATTCCGGCGCTCTTGTAGGACTTGATCAGGTCAGCATTGTTGGGACGCGTGTAGTTCACCAGCACGAGATCAGGCCGCAAGGCCGGGACGTCAAATCCCTGCTCGTACATGGGCACCAGCGTGGCCTGCACGCCGCGTGCCGACAGCTGCCGCGCGAGCAGCACCAGTCCCTCGAGATCGCGAAGCGGGTTGTCGACGACCAGACAGACATGCGGCTGATCAGCCACGGGCGCCCCTCGCCACGCCTTGTGGCGTCGGGACCGGATCGTTTGCAGACGAGAGCAGATCCCAACTCATCGGGGTTCCTCGCCGAACCGCGCGCCCTACGCGCTTGCCAAGCAACGTCTCGAAATATTTCGGCGGCAAGCCAAGTCCGGGCCGGATGATGCGGAGGTTCTGCTCGCTGAGCACGTCGCCGGGGGCGAGATCCTCCGCCACATACAGCGACCGGCGGAACACCAGTGACTTGCTCTCCTTTTCGGTCAAGCCATAGTAGACTTGGCCGAGGGCGAGCCAGGCGCGCTTGGTCTCGACCACGAGGGCCGCCATCTCCTCCGGCTCCATCGAAAAGGTCGAATCGACGCCGCCGTCGGCGCGGGCAAGCGTGAAATGCTTCTCGATCACGGTCGCACCGAGCCCAACACTTGCGACCGACGCGCCGATGCCGAACGTGTGGTCCGACAGCCCGACTTCGCAGCCGAACAGCGAGCGCATATGGGGGATCGTCAGCAGATTGGTGTCAGAGGGCGTCGCCGGATAGGTGCTGGTGCATTTCAGCAGGACGAGTTGCTTGCAGCCCGCCGCCCTGGCCGCCCTCACCGTCTCGTCGATATCGGCCACCGTGGCCATGCCCGTCGAGATGATCATGGGTTTGCCAGTGGCTGCAACCCTGCGAATGAGCGGCAGATCGGTGTTCTCGAACGAGGCGATCTTGTAACAGGCGACATCGAGGCCTTCGAGAAAATCGACCGCGCTCGCATCGAACGGGGTCGAGAACGGAATCATGCCGAGTGAGCGCGCACGCTCGAAGATGGGTCCATGCCATTCCCAGGGCGTGTAGGCCTGTTGATAAAGCTCGTGCAGGGAACGACCTTTCCACAGGCTATCGGGATCATCGATGAAAAATTCGTCGCGCGCGAGCGCAAGCGTCATCGTGTCCGCCGTATAGGTCTGTAGCTTGAGCGCGTGAGCGCCTGCCTTGGCCGCGGCCTCGACGATCGCCAACGCGCGCTCGAGCGACTGATTGTGGTTGCCCGACATCTCCGCAATGATGAACGGCTCGTGCGACTGGCCGATCGCGCGCCCGGAGATGGTTATCGTGTCAGCCATCGTTTGCTCCAACCTTTTCAAGGCGCACCAGATAACGGTGACCGCGGAAATCGAAGAACGCTGGAAAACGCTCAGGATCCGCCACCCGCAGAAGCTCGAATTGCTGAGCCAATGGCCGGGCCGGGTCCAGCCTCGAATCCTCCGGCGAACGCCGTGGATAATAGGTCGGCGCGCGCCCATCCTGAGCAACCGGCGCCTTTCGCCCGATGCTCGCCACAGCCTCGTTCATGAGATCGATCTCGATCGCAAACAGCTTAGCATTGATCTCGTCGAACAATTCATGGCCTTCGAGGATCAGGTGACGTTGGGCCCAGATAGCGCCTGTGTCCACCTGGTCCTCCGCCTCAAGCAATGAAACAACGATGTCATTCTTCCCCTCGAGGATCTGCCAGATGTGGGGCGACCATCCGCGCCCCTGCGGAAGGTCGCTCGCATGAATTACGAGGCTCTTGCCGTAGCGTGCGCGATCGCCCGCCGAAATGATCTCGTGGCACGAGATCAGGAACAGAATGTCCCCGCCCGAGAGTTCAACCTTTCTTCGCACGAGTTCGACCTCGTGCGTTGCACCGGTAACCTGCGCCCAATGCTGCAGGTGCGGGTAGACCGGATGCGACGCGCTGGAGCAGAGGATTGAAATCTTCATCTTCAACCGACGGACCGAACAGCGGGATTCCCAAGTTTCGCCTTGCGTTTAGCACGAAAGTCCGGCTTGGCCACCAGCTGGCCGCACCCGCTCCGGAATTTTTGGAGACGTGGCAGGATTTGGACCCAAATCAACGGCCTAGTCGCACATCCGGGCCACGACCCGGTTCCTCCCTTCGCCGTCCACCAGCCCAAAGGCGGCCTCGCCCATGGTCCTGACCCGAGGTGCACTATCGAATAGCGAAAGAAGGCCTTCCGCGACCATCTCAACCGTGACCTCAGTCGCGGAACCGAGATACAGCGCAGCTCCCGCATCGGCCAGGGCCGTCAGCGCGCCGACCTGGTTGTCGGCGATATCGACCACCACGGCAGGCAGGCCCAGGCAACAGCGCTCCCAGCTCATCACGCCGCCGGCCCCAATCGAAAGATCGGCCCTCCGCATCAGCTCGGCGATATTGTTAGCCCCCCGATAGACCCGCATGCCCGACAACCCGCTGCACAAGCGCTCGATCGAGTCCGTATGGGGATTGCTCAGCCCCAAGACGACATCGACCTCTACTGAAGGTATCTGAAGGCTCGCAATTGCTCGCACGGCTTTTGCCGTTTCATTGGTAGGATCGGAGCCGCCATAGCAGACCAGAATGCGGCCAATCTGTCCGCTGCGGCTTGGCAACATGCGACGCTGTTGCGCGAAATCGGGGCGAAGCAGGGCGTATCGCGGTCCAAGCAGTTTCACACAGGATTTAGGCACTTGGTCGCGATAGCGCGCGTGCATCTCTCGAACGAGATTCTGGTCGAGGAGAATGTCGCAATCGTGCTGGCGATCGGCCAGATCGTCGATCGCAAGAATTCTCAGACCGTCGCGCCGACATGCGTTTTCCCAGTGAGAATCGAGAGCATAGTGGTCGACAATGAGCCAATCAGCCGCGCCGATCTGGTCCATGGCCTCAGAGGTCTGCCTCGCGTCCTGTCGCCATGTTATCGGCAGCCAATGCGCATACATGCCCGCTCCGGTCATCTCGAGAGGGTTCCCGGCCGGCGGATCCGGCAATAGCCGTATATCGTGTCCGTTTTCTTCGACCAAAGCCATGACACCCGCGGCGTTGCTGCGCAGGAGAAAGCACGACTTCGCTCCCCTTTCGGCAAGCGCATTCGCCAACGTGAGGCATCGGGTGAGGTGCCCCAAACCCATCTGGACCGATGCATCAACGCGAAAGACGACTCGCTGCATGCTGTTCGTGAACCCGACCAACGACGTTGTTCTGCCCGCGATCGTAGCTGATGAGACCGTCGGCTACCACAATCAGGGACCGGAACTCACTTCAATCCATCCTTGAGCTATCGCGCAAGCTTCTATATGCGGAAACTTCAATCAAGCGTACTGCAGACCATGAGCTCCTCCAAGACGATCCTGATCACGACGCTCGCCGAATACCAGACCCGGTTCTGGATTCCGGTCGCGCAGCGTCTGCGCGCGACAGGCCATGACGTGGAGCTGCTTGCCTTCGACGATCGCAGCGCCGAGATGTCGGCGGCGGCGGGCGTGCCGGTCACAAACATGTATCGCGAAGGCCTCGAGGCCGGCCCCTCGCCCGACGATCGCGGCGCCTTCGATACGCGCGTCGCATCTTACGGGTTGGACGGAACGAACTTCCTGTTCAGCCATGAGCGCTTCACCTTCGGGATCCGCGATAGCGCCGCCTTGCGCCGCC
>Ga0214542_1009501_pt1 | contig 15013 bp, 8 predicted proteins | sample CNSS1metaG_FD_160096 | JGI IMG/M metagenome (GOLD analysis project Ga0214542, IMG submission 160096) | Root nodule microbial communities from cowpea collected in UCLA plant growth center, Los Angeles, California, USA - CNSS1 | ecosystem: Host-associated > Plants > Roots > Nodule | place: USA... | reverse complement strand
ATGGGTATAAGAAAATACCCGTTACCCGGTGGGGATGGGGATGGGTCAAAAGTTGTATACCCGTTGGGTTTGGGGATGGGGATGGGGATGAATTTTTATTATGGGGATGGGGATGGGATCATGATACTCGTACCCGCCCCGCCCCGTTGCCATCCCTATTTGCTAACAATTTAAAATAAATTTAAATATTTTTCTTATAATTGTGAAGAAATACAACTCGGATGGGCTCCAGCACGTGTAGGATAGCTTATTTTCAATATTTCCATAATTTTTTTTATAGTTGCAGTATTTGATAATGTTGATTGAACAATTTTATTTTAAAATCTACTGTAGCATAAAAAATTACCATTTCTTCAAACTAATGAAATATAGTATTTGATGAAAAAATTAGCATAAAAATATTTTAAAATAAATTTCAATATTTTTCTTATAATTTTGAAGAAATACAACCTGGATGTGGTCCAGCACGTGTATGATAGCTTAGTTTCAACCCATGTTTCCACAATTGCAGCATGTGACAACGTTGATTAGTCAATTTTATTCTAAAATTTACTGTAGCATACAGAATGACCATTTCTTCAGACTAATGAAATATAGTATTTGATAATAAAAAAATTAGCATAAAAAAATTTAAAATAAATTTCAATATTTCTTTTATAAGTTTGAAGAGGGATAAATATAATTTTAGTTTTTTAAATTTTAGTAAAAATTATAATTAGTTCTTTTTGTAAATTTTAAATTAATTTAATCTGTTATTTCTTTAAATGTGTGGACTTAATCATTTAAGTCAAAATCTTAATATTTATTTTAGATTTTAAACAAATTTTTTCGTTAATATTAAAATAAAAATATATCAAATAATATAAATAAACTAAAATATCATTATAAAATATATTTAAAATATAAAATAAATTTAACATAATTAAAAAATATTAAATTCATATCTTTTAAAAATTAAAAAATTTAATTGAATTAAAATTTTCAAAAGAGAAATTAATTTTAATTTTTTTAAAAAAATATTTAACTCTTTTGAAGAAATACAGCCTGGATGGGTCCAGGAGCACGTGTAGATACCTTACGATCAGTATTTCAGTAATTTGCAGTATTTGATATTGATTGAAGAATTTTATTTTAAAATTTACTGTAGCATTAAAAATTATATTTATTAAATCTTATTCTTACAGTAAATCAAATTCAATTATACAGTTTTAAAAATTACAAAGAAATAATATATTTAGTTATTCAACTTTAATAAAAATCAACGCAGCACTTACGTAATGTATAATTATAATTTAAAACATGAATTAATAAAAGTTAAATCATATATAAATTATTGATACTACAAAAGATAATGTAACTTGTACTTATATAATTTGTTCTCTATTATATAATTTTATTATTTTTTTTTTTGTCTTTACAGGTAGCAAAATATCTTTTTTCAGGACAAAACCATAATACGTAAATAAATTTCATTACTTTGAAGTTATAAGTTATGCCGAATGAAAATGGAGTGTAATTTATATATTATCAATGCATATAGTTTTTACACAAACATTTATTTAATTATTTTGCAATGAAAATAGACACTATAATAAGTTTATATATAGAATAGTGATATTTTAACTCTCTTTTTTTAACTTAAGTTATCACATCACATTACTTTAAAAAATCAAAATAAATTATTGAAGAGTGATTGGAATGATAGATTAAATAATGTTTATTCTTTTATTTATATATATTAAAAATACCCATAAAATGTTAAAAAAGAAATATACTTTTAACCTTAATTAAACTAGATTCTTATCCTTAAATAACGTTTATAGTTTCTTGTCCATTACAACTTTCAATAAATAATTCATATTTTAAAGCAAACATTTTTTTCACTTCATTTAAATAAATAAAAAAAAATCGCATTCATGGTTTCGACTCCTATATTTTATTTATTCTGAAAATGTTAAAATTATATTAGTGGGGGAGTTAATTCCTGGAAATTTAATGTTAAATAGAGCTTCTGATATATGAAAGTAAATAAACTACATGTTAAAACAAAGGAAATTTATGTTTTCACAAATATATTTTTGATAAATTTGACAAATCTTCTATAAATAAAATTAAAATAAATATTTTTTTATATTTCAATCAAAATGAAGTAATAAAATATATTTTTTTATCCAAATAGATAATTTGTCAAAATTTATTAAAAAAAACTTTACTGCACCATAATTTTCCTAAAACAAAATAGTTATTAGCCATTTTTTAGACACATCCCCACTGGAGTAGGTCGTGTAGGAATAAATTACTTTAACTCGTAATAAAAAGAATTTTCGAAGTGTAGAAAATCTATTATATAAATGGAAGTGACCTAAAATAGAAAAATTACACCGTTCACATAATACTATATTATGATAATCCAAAATAAATTTGTCCATACCTATAAATATCTATTGCTATAATAATTAAAAGTGAGAAGAAGAAAGATAACTCGTTGGATAAAAGCATGCACGTGATCAACGTTTTCTCTTTCTATAAAATTTCTGATTTTAAAATTATTGGAAACTTTTTCTTATAATTTTGTTATACTTCTAATTGTTACTGATATTTATTTTTTAGAGGGTGGGATCAAGAGTTTCAGAGGCATAAAATAAAATTAAGAATAATATTTTTTATTTCAAATTTATTTTGAATTTTTTTTATGTAAAATATTTATTAAACTGTCTAAATTAATTTTATTTAATATTTATTTTTAATAAATAATAAGGTTAATTTGTTTAATCTTTTTATAAATTTTAATTGTATTTTTTAATTTTTTTTAATCTATTTTTATAAATTTATTCATAACTCATTTTTGTGATGCAATTAAAGTTTTAACTTCTTTTTTTTTATGAATGTTTTAATAGTCTCATTCGAATTTTCTAGTTGACATATCTATATATTTTTATATGAAATAAAAAATTTTAATATGTAAAACACTACTAAAAATAAGTATATTTTGAAGTCTCTTTCTATTTCTTAACTCTCAACTCTTTCATAAATCTTGAAAATTTTATTTTGAGAATAATCATTAATAAAAAAATAAAATAAATTATTATTTTTCAGCTTGAACCATAAACCTTAATCCATAAACAATAATAGGCAAAACAAACACATTTCTAAGCCTAATACAAATTCAAAAAATAAAAAAAAAACAACAACAACACAAAAAGAAAAAAAAAAACATACTAACAAAAAATGAGAATAAAAAAATTGGTACATAGAAACAATATGAGATTCAATTCAAGAAATGAAATCTGTCAAAATTCGCACAAGAAGAATTCTAGAATAGAAGAAAGGGATGAGATACAATGAGTGAAATTAGTAAATAAGAAGTAAGAGAGATAAAAGAATAAAATCAAATCAAAATTGAAGGCATGGAAAGATAAAAGAAGAAAATAGAATCAAAATTTAAATCACATCAAAATATAAAAAAATAGAATCAAAATTTAATTGACCTAGAGATAAAAAAATATATAATCAAATTTAAAGTCACATAGAGATAAGAAAATAAAATAAAATCAAAACTGAAGTCTTTGAGAGATAAGAGGAAAAAAATATAATAAAAAATGACTACAAAAAAACAAAGATAACTATTTTTTTTAAAACAAATGTATAATTTATTAAAAAAAAGTTTTAACTCATTAAATATCATTTTTAATATCAATAAAACTTAAAGACACTAATAATAATTAAATTAAATTTTATTTCCAAACATAAACTTACAATTAATAGAGTGTTACAAAATAAAGGAGAAGAAATAGTAGAGACTAGGAAAAGTCCTTATTTATGGGTACAATAGACAACCCAACCCAAAGGATACAACTCAATGATTACAATAGTTAATGATAATATCAATAGAGATCAATCATGAGCATCTGCTAGCAAGTCAATGGACATTCATTAATTTCATAACACTCTTCCTTGAGTGTCCATTGATTGTGCATCGTTACTATGAACAACCCTTTGGGATAAAAACCTATTGAAGAAAAAAAGACCACATCATTCTTTATTCATCTTCTACTTCTCTCCCTCGTGAATACTTACATCATTAAGGTAATAGAGTCCAATTACTCAAAGGTTCTTATTGGCAAAGACATTGTAAGTAAATTTGTCAGAGTTTCACATAAACAAATCTTTTGGATCTCTATATCATAATTTCTTTGAAGATCATGAGTAAATTTTTAGTTTTTTGAAAGAATGTATTTTGTTTTGTCACCTTTAATATATCCTTCTTTCAATTGAGAAATACACGCACTATTGTTTTCATATATGGTTAACGATTCCATTTTATCATGATGATAGACCACAAGTTTGTCGCACATATTGAATTATAGACTTTAACCAAACATATTCACGACTTGCCTCATGTAATGCTAAAATTTTTGCATGATTTTACGATGTAGCTATCATGGTTTGTTTCGTAGAGTGACATAAAATTGTTGTGCCACCGCATGTGAAAAAACATCATATTTGTGATCAATCATTGTGAGCATCTGATAAATAAGATGCATCTTCATAGCCCATTAGATATGATTTTGAATCATTTGGATAAAATAAGTCATATTCGTAATACAATTAAGGTAACAAAGTATATGTTTTATTCAAACTAATGTCTTCTTGTAGGTGAATAATTATATCTTTCTAATAAATTTATAGCAAATGATATATCAGGTCGAGTATAATTTAAAAGATACATAAGTGCTTCTGTAACACTAAGATGCGGTACTTCCAGACCAATAAGTTCTTCATCATTTTCTTGAGGTCTAAAAAGGATTCTATCAACATATAACGACCTTACCACCATTGGAGTGCATAATTTGTAGTCCCAAACAAAAAATTGTCCTTCCAAAATTGTTCATCTCAAATTATTTCTTTAAATAATCAATTGTTTTTATGAGTTCATTAGGAATTTCAACCATGTTTATGTCATCTACATAAATAACAATTATGACAAATTCATTTTCCAATATCTTTATATATATATATATATATATATATATATATATATTATCAACAAATTTTATAAATAAATATTAAAAAAATTAAAATAAAAAAAAGTGACAACCCAGCCAGCCGATCTATCATGTGGCAGGACATGTTATAGTTTATGGTGGCCAAAGGCGTGGTGGGCCAAAACGGACAAGGCTGACTTGTTTTGCCACCCATATGCACATATTAATAAAAGAAGAGAAATCTGACATTAACTCAAATTTACTTGTGATTTTAAAAAATTTAAAGGAAAATCTTTTGTCATAGATACAAAGATTATAATCACATATTACATTACATAACAAAATTTTTTAAAATTATAAATGTATAATATTTAAAATTTAATTAATTTTTTTTCTTAAAAAAGATATAAAAATTGAATGATATAAAATAAAAGCAACTTTAAAAACAGAATTAAAACAAAAAAAATACAATAAATTAATAAAACAATAAACATTAAACTAAGAAAATAATTAAAATATATAACAAATTAATAAAATTAAAAATAAATAAATAAAAACACATACTTTAAACAATTAAAAGTAAAAGACTAAAACTAACAAAATCATAAAAGTTAAAAAATAAATTTAAAATAATTATAAAACATTTAAAAATAATAAAAATAGTTAAAAAAATACAATGTACAAACCGGATTTCAAAATCCAGTAATGACGTTAATCGGATTTCCAAATTCGTCGAAAACGTTAATCGGATTTTGATATCCGATACAAGTAAAATTCGTTTCTAAAATCTGGAATGCGTTAGTTAAATTCATTTCTTGGACGTACCGAATTTTGAAATCCGATATGCTTAGATTCTTAGTCATTTTTTTTAACTAATCAAATTTCAAACTACGGCAACAAGTGTAACCAAATTTCCAAATCCATTGAAAACATTAATGGAATTTTGAAATCCGATATAGGAAGTGAGATCCGTTTTTAAAACAACTTGGATTTCAAAATCCAAAATACATTAGTGAAATCTATTTCTTGATACAACAAATTTTGAAATTTGGTATGCAAAGGGTTCTTAGTCAAAACTTTCTAAAATTTTGTTATGTTTTTAGTTATACTTTATTTTAAATTATTTAATAATTATATCGAAGTTCTTTTTTTATTTGTGTGGTTTTGTTACTTTCAGTTTTTTAAATTTTATACTCAATAATTATATTTAACTTATGTTTTTTATTTTGTTTTATGTTTCCATATTTATTAAAAATAAAATTAAAAAAATTAAGAATAATACACAAGTAAATAAAGTTTAAACAAAATATAAACAATAAATAAAAATATATATTAGAGCTGTCAAAACTATATTTAAACTCAAATTTAGATAATTCTACATGAATGATGTGTAAACAGATGTTTTTTTTCTATTCAGGATAACAAAAGCAAGAGCTAGATTATTCTGTAAATTTTACATGGAAGGCCCAATTAAAGTAAGAAAGCCCAATTAAAGTATCAAAGCCCAGATAACGTGTTATTCTCTCATTTTTCCAACCTAATGTCGTATAATACTTTTTAATGCCAGATCTTGTAATATCAAGAAGGTTTTATTTTATTTAAGTAAGTTTCACCATATTAAACTATTTGTAAAACTCTCTAGAAAATTCTAGACTTTATAAAATTAAATTTTTTACGACTTTTTATCTGTACTTTAATTTTTTTCTTTAAAATTTAATTTAATTGTAATAAATAGATATTTTTTATTTCTAAAATTGAATGTTATATAAAATATTCAAATACTAAACTTAAGAATTTCACTATATCACACCACTGTATTCCAATGAAAAGAGAGAACTTAGTGGTTGCACTTTTATTACTGTATTTTGAATGATTGAGGCATGGAAATTATTGCTGCAAGATAAAGTTTGAATCCCACGATAACGAAAATGTGCGAAATGATTTGTTGAAATTACGATACATGAATGATTTGTTTGTGTTTGTGATTGTGAATTAGCATCAAAAGAAGGCCCTTTTGACTCAACATTCCACAATCATGTTTTTTTCTTGTTCATTAGTTGAAGTCTAACTATTTTATAGAGAACTAAGATTTGAGTTGACCTATGCACATTCCCAACTATAATATGCTTTTTATCACAAACAACCTATTTTTTAGATTAATAGCTCATCTACATTTATTTTTCCACAACACTTACAATTAACTCTTGCATAATATTTTTCCAATGAATAGTTTTAATTGAATTTTTAGTTTTGGTGTATTAAGAAGTATGAGATTTTATAACTAATAAAAAAAAATGATACTATGAAAAGATAAAGAATTTAATTACTTTTTTTTAAACTTGTTTAATAAAAAGGGACAACATCGGTAATGACAATTTTGTTATCAAATGTATTTTTTAAGTAAAAAACTCACATATCTAATCAAACTTTATTTTATATTAACAAAAAAATGTTGTATTTCTTATTACTAGAATGAAAGTAAATAAAATGATAAAATAAAATAATACTCACCCGTCTAGAAAATATTAAAATTGACTGATCAATAGAAAAAAAAAAGAAATCAAAATTTAATTAAAAATATCAAAATTTACAAAGCTAACATAGTTTTGTACTGCACTTTTAGAGTCTAAATGCATAGTTTATTTTTCTTTTCTTTTTTCCATCTACGAGAATAAATTGTTTAATGTTAATCTTACTAATATTTGAGATCTTCACAACCTTCTTTTATGAATTAAAGTAAATTATATTATAGGATAATGATATAATGACTATTTTTTTTACTCTCGTCCTTTACTTACTAACATAATTTAATATAAATCATTAATTAATGTATCATTACTTTTTTCTTTATCTTTTTTAAAAAAGATTAATGATCCACATCCAGTCGCATCAGAAAGTAAAAATTAAAAAACAAAAAATGAAAGTTATAGTAAAATATTTCTATTTTATAAAGAAGATGAATCGAAAGAATATGAAAGTAGCGATTGTGTAACCGAAAATGAACATCAACGTGGAGGTTGGAGCTGAAAGGGGCCAAGAAACGAAGGTCCATTGAGGTCCAATTTGAAATGACACATCAGAAGAGGCATTGGCAAATGCTACATCCAAAGCCCAATCAGATACTTTCTAATACAAAAATCATGTTCACAAAGAAAATGTGACCCAACAAAGTTTACCAATGTGACAACCAAGAAAGTGATAGCTATGAAATGACTTCTTAAACTTAAGTCTAACCATTTCATCTCTATCCATTCCCATTTCCCTTTCCAAATTCTTCGAAAACACGTTCAAGCAACTCCATTCTTACTCACAAAAGCACCTATATGTTTTACATGGACATTAAACAAAAACTATTATCGACTTTTCATTGTCAATTTTGTGTTACTTTATGCGTCGAATTTTAAGTGAGTCTAAATTTTATATAATAAAAAATTAAACATCGTCTAAGATTCATAAATTTATTGTTGTAAAATTTTAAATTATAAATAATGTTAATTTTTTATATGAATTGGACTTATATTTTATTTTTATTGTATTTTCGCGACGAGTTCTTCCTTTTAGCAAAATGTGAAAAGTGTGTGAGTGAATGATATTAGGGTATGGGTTTTATTCTTCTTGTCTTTCTCAATGCCAAGAATCTACTGTTGCCATTCCACTATACCATCCATTATTCTTCTTCTTTTAATGCTAAAACATAAGAGCCACCACGCATCACTCAACTTTCTTTTAAACTTTTCTAGCTACTAGTGCTTTTAGATCCTACTATTAAATTTATATATTTCTCTCTATTATTTGTGTTTCTATGTGTAATTTATGAAATTATCAATCTTTGAATATGTGGTTGTAGTTGTGGTTATTATTAATATTAGGGCTATTACCACTCCATTCAACTTTTGGTACGTTTACAATGACATATTAATTGTTAAGTAAAACCTAGACTAAGTTTTAACCCTTCTTTTATTCATTGAGTACTTTAAATCTTTCTATTTTTTTCAAATAATTTTTTGTTTTTTTATCAGGTAAAGTGACTGTTACATTATTGTCCTTTCATTTTATCTTTTTATTTTCACATATTAAGAAAGTTTTCCTGTTACTATAAAATGATATTATAGTTAATATATAACACACGATTTCTATTATTATGTTAATCGAAAACATATTGGATAATTAATAACAAATTCTCCTTACATTACCTACCTACATTAATAATGGTAACAACGAGAGTCTTTTAGTCTCACTGATAACTAAAGTCATCGAATATATGAAAATTTTCTTATCGAACATAATGTCATTTTAGCAGTTGAAAAATTAACTATTCAAGTTGAATTTATGGTGAGTCAGGTTGGATCAAAAATTCACTTACAGATAAAAAGTCACACAATTTTGTTTGTATTTAGGTTACATTTAGTTGTTTTATTTTTTAGTCAATATATTGGATTGACAAATGCAAATTTATTATTTTTTTGATTTTAATTTGTATTTAGGATTGAACATTATTTTGGATTGTATTAAAATTTATTTAGATTTTAATCACAATTATAATTTACTTTTGTTGGGACGAAAAAATTTGTATTTTTTTTAATTAAGTGAGTCAGTGAATTAATCCGTGATAAACCGGATGAGTTCGAATTTTTCTTGACTCACTAATAAATAAGTTGGGTTATGTTGATTCACTAAATAATTAATTTATGATGGATCAAACTAGAGTGGGTCGGGTAGCCCGTTCTCACTTCTCTAATGAATTGTGTGTACAATTGGTTGTAAAATTCTTTTGTAGCTGTGTTGAATTATATTATGAATTAATAAAAAGATGATTAATAGGAAAGTTCTGAAATTAAAAAAAAAAATGGGCAAGAAAGTCAAAACGAATGAGTGAAGTTAGTGGAGGAGACTGTGAATGGTGTTGAAAAGAGCCCACAAAGGTGTAGAAAAGGGCCTTATTGGGCCATAGATAATTTGGGTGTCCACTATTCATTGGGAATGTTGAACTTTCCATCTAAGCATAAGCCCCACTCCTATTTTCTCAAAACACCACATCATTACATACACATTACTTCCATTTAGGCCGCTGCTTCAAGATTCTTTTCTTTTCTTCTCTTCTTCATACCTAAATCAACTCATCTTCCCTTCATTCTTCTAAATTAAATTGCAAAAAAAAAAAGAAAAAAAAGGACCCCACTTGCAATTGATTTGCTACTACGAATCAAGAATATCGTTTGACCTTTTGATGTAACATTTGATGAAAAGTCAACCTATATAGAGGGTGTAAAATACACTTTGTCTTGTGCTTTTTCAACCAAATGTTTATATTATGTTCTTAAATAATCATCATTATTAGATTTATACAATATTATTATAACATGAAATAAAAACGTACTAAGATAGTTTAGAAATGTACTGAGAATATTTTAAGAGATAATTGAGAAGAGTGGATTATTTGTGATTTTTAATCAATAAATAACTCATGAGATTGTCATAGGTTAAGAACTCTATACAACAACTGTTTGAGATATGAAGAGTTATTTTTTACTATTAACAACGTAAGTAAGTCAAATTATTTAATTATGAACTAAAATTCAACATTGATGTGAGAGCTTTTGGGCAAACCATTCCTGCAAAATTTTCAATTGCTATTTCTAGGGTTGACTTATCTCAACACGCAGAAGTTGTAGCACATCATATTTTATATATATATATATATATATATATATATATATATATATATATATATATAAAAAGTGGAAGGGAATTTCTAGAAATTATAAATATTGGTACGTTGAAAATTCATGATTATAATTTTTATATTGGTTAATGATAAGAAAGTTGAGCATCATATAAAAAAAATTAAATTTATTATGTTAAGATTTTGAATTAAATTGATGTTGATCTCTCTCATATAAATTGAGTTCATGTTTTATTGGAGTTATATTTTGTGAATAAAATACTTTTTAAGAAATTCAACAATGATATGTGACTTATCTTGGTGACTGACTCAAACAAATATAATATATATAAATAAATAGTACATAATATTACAATCTCTTATGTGATTTTGGTTTAGATATCATTGAGGATTAAATATGTTTTTGGTCCCTTAACTTTCAGTAAATTTTAGAATTAGTCCATTTCGAAATTTTGAATCAATTTAGTCTTTGGTCTTTCGAAATACGTGAATTTAGTAATTTTAATCAAATTTTGGTAGGTTTATTTGATGTTTCGTACGCATTTTAGGATTGTATTTAAGTTATTTATACTGTTTGACACATTTTTGCTTTAATGTTAAGTCATATACTATTATAAAACACGCTTGAAATGTGAAATAAACTTAACAAATTTTGATTAAAATGATTAAATCCACGCATTTCGAAAAATGAAGGACTAAATTGGTCTAAAATTTCAAAATTGACTAATTCTAAAATTTACTGAAATTTAAAAAACCAAAAAAATATTTAAATCTATCATTGATGTCGAATCTAAACATTCTTCTCTAGAAAAAAAAAAAAAAAACTCATGATAGTATAATAATACAAATGCTGGAAACTTGAGAAGTGAAAGAAGCAATATCTTAAAATGCTAGGAGGAGCTAGGTCATAATCTACATAGGATATGGGTAGTAGTACATGGTTATTTGAGAACCTTATCATAATGATATGAAATGAGGTAAATGTGCAAAAGAAATAGTCAATTCAAGTTGCATGTGCCCTACGGAAGTGAGTTAGAAGCAGAACGTGTTGTGGGGACCAGAAAATGGTGACAAAGATGTATGATAACATAGATGGAACCCTCGAAATGCATTGAATTGGTGGTGTTTGGGATGAACATTGTTTCCGAACTACACACCCAAATTCTAGTTCCCAAACCCATTCTATTACTTGCTTTTGGTAACAATCACTTCATGCAACTCTCTCTTTCTGCATTCATTCTGGCAAATCCTTTTATGCTTTTCTTCAAACAACCATTCATGTTACTTTATTATTATCCACGATTCCTTTGGACCTACCTTCATTTAAGATGCCTCTGCTATGCTCCATCACCATTTATTTTCCCACTTGTGTCACTAAAAAACCCCTTTTCATATGCAAATCATGAGAAATGTGTCAGTTTAGCATTTAATGACACATCGATTAGTAACAGCAGAGTATGCCTTATTATTCAGGAATGCAGATTCTTTATTAACTTTTTTTGTTTTATTATTTTAGAGTTCAGATTTTTTATTGATTTTTTTTATATTATTTTTTTCTGAATATTTTTATATATTATATTGATATTTTAAATATTTTTTTAATATATTTTAAAACGTTAAAATTAGTAGTAATTAATGTACTATAAAAATACAATACAGAAACAATATAAAAAAATTCAGTAAAAAATTCAAATTTGTTATTCTGATTTTGTTCATCTATTTGAAATAAAATACTAAAAAAGTGTGAAAGGGTGTTCATTATTATCCTCAACATTCCATAATTGAAGTTCATTATTTATTGTATACAGGTTTGTCATTGTGTCTACAGGATGATGTGAATTTTGTATATTGCAAAAGTCAATGAGTTATTTAGGTATTGGTTTTGAACTAAAAACTAATAAGCTCAATTTGACTTATTTCTTTTTAAATAAAAACTTTGCAATCTATCTTAATACATCACTCTGCAGACTATTAATATTGTAGTTAAAAATTAAAACATTCATCTACATATTTTTGTAAAGAGATAAATTTCTTAAAAAATAAATTTTTAAGTCTAATTTAATAATTTAAAATCAGTTTATAAAATGAGATTTTCATTCAGTTATATATATTAAATTTGTCCATTTCTAATTGATGTAATCTTAAAAAGAAATTAAACATTCAAAATATTATTTTAAAAACAGATCAATTTATTAATCTATATAATTAAAATTAATAAATAATTATAATAAAATTTATAAAAAATAATAAAAATAATAAGAAATATTGTTAATGAATTACGGTCGATTTACCTTTAATTCGACTCAAATATTTAACTTGTAAATTAAGTTAAATGAATAAAGTTTAATTTAATTCATATTTAAGAAAAAAAAAACAAATTTTTTTCAACTCAATTCTTTATCTTTAATAAATCAACGTATTTTGGTAATATGAAAAACCTTATAATAAATGTGTTTGAAGACTTTAATTTGACAACAAAAGTTAAAAGTAGCTTAATCCAGGTTCAGTCTTTGAAGTTATTGGGCCTCAAAAACTCCTAATTCCAATGCGAGCCTAATACGCTTTGGGCTGCTTTAATTAATCCCAGAGTTTATGAAAATCACTTCAAAATATATTCAATAATCTCCACAAAATAGTTTAGTGTAATAATATTTTATAATATGTTAATGGTCATGCAAATATTTTCTCATGGCTTTCTGATTTTGATAACAACATGCACCAGAATACCAGATTACTAGTTGCATAAAGCTGCACATATGGTAGATATTTATAGTGCTATTCATTTCCCAATGATGATGGTGAAGAAAATTTTAACATTCAATCTCCCTCTCCAAATTCTAAATCTTCCCTAACAACCTAAAACTAGGTACCTCTGTCTCGACCTAATCATGATTAACAACCTAACTAAATATCTTAACTCACTTAATCAATATTTTAACTCTGTAACATTGCATTGGTATTTGAATACTTGTCTATGGTTTGGATAAAATAAAACTACCAATAATTTTTTACATCAATTACTTTATCCTATATAATCATAAATATAAAGAATATGTATTTTAAATAATTGTCACTATTATACTTTATTTTAGTGTGGCTGAAAATTTAGTAGATATACTTGTGACTATTATTTTATGCTTTGGATGTGGTTTACAACCTTACTTCAAGTTTAGTCATATATCCTTACATATAGTGTTCGATACTTTATGATACTTTAACGATATTTATCAATGAAATATTTAATTTATAAAGTCACAATACACTACAATAAAATCTTTGAATAGTAATCAATTTTAGTGACAAAAAAAATTAGTCACTATGTAGTGATCAAATTGACAACTAAAATAGTTTCAAAAAATTATAATTGGTCTCTAAATTGTTAATTAAAGTAGTTTCAATTATGATTTGGTTTTTAAATTGGTCACTAACATTAACTACCAAGTTTTAAGTACCAAAATAATTGGTCTCTAATTAGGAAATTTGTATTCACACATAAACAATTATATATTTATTATATTTGTAAGAATTATTATACACTTTTCAATATTCATATATCATATATCTATCGCGTATCGTATCACATTATTTTAAAAATAAACGTATCGATGTATCAAATACGTGTCGTATCTGATATCGTATCTGTACATCATAGCTTACGAAAATAGACAACATTACAAATTCTTAAAATAACCAATTAAGATAAATTTAATTTTTAGTTTAACAAATTATACATGAATTCATTATTCTTAATTTATTTGATATTGTGAGTAGTTAGAGAGAAAAACATTATTTACGAAGAATCGAATAAAATATAAATTAATAAAAATATATGCAAATAAACACGTAGTACTATTAAAAAAATTTAATTTATATGGTATTAAGAAATTTAAATTGTTTATATATATATATATAATATAATATAATATAATATAATATAATATAATATAATATAATATTAATATAAAACACTAAAAGACCACACGAGAAAGTGCTACAAATTCTTTGACCATGCGTGAGACTGAGAGCTTAGTGAGCTTCACAATCACAATTGATTTTAGAAGTATCGAGAATTATAAATAAATTTTGTTTATCATGAAAAATTGTTCTGTACTTTGTTGAAAAAGACTACACTTATCTTAAATACTATCGTGATATCAAGTTTATTGAGAGCATAAGCATTAGGCATTTATTTTTACACTGTTTAAGGTTTTAAACAGGTCTCTCTCTGAATTTATGTTGTGTATACTTCTTTTTATGTCACTTGCTTTTCTGATTCCTTGTGTTATTAAATAAATTGAAATGAGCCATTGGAAATAAAAAAGGTTTTTTTTTTTTTTTTTCGTTT
>Ga0214542_1009499_pt1 | contig 15016 bp, 5 predicted proteins | sample CNSS1metaG_FD_160096 | JGI IMG/M metagenome (GOLD analysis project Ga0214542, IMG submission 160096) | Root nodule microbial communities from cowpea collected in UCLA plant growth center, Los Angeles, California, USA - CNSS1 | ecosystem: Host-associated > Plants > Roots > Nodule | place: USA... | reverse complement strand
AAAAAAAAAAAACCAAAAAGTGAAGTCGTCAGACCCAAGGACGACTTCACTTTCAAAATATATAGAAACCGGCTTTTGAGAGCACGGTTTCGCTTTTTGAAAAAAAAAAAAGAAACCAGCACGGTGGAGGACGACTTCACCTTTAATGTCGTCCTCCACCACGACGACTTGACCCTATTTTACAAAAAAAATTTCAACGGACCCATTTTTACAAATTCTTGGTCAAAGTGACCCCTTTTTACAAAAAAGCCCAACTAAGGACATTAGAGTCTCTCCTCCTACCACTCTTTCTCCCCACTATAATCAGGAGTTCTCCGATCTTTTGTTCAAGAGTGACTGTGGAGGTGGTATAGGCCCTAAGTGTTGGTTGTGCACGAAAGTGTGCGAGGGTCTATTTGTGGAGATTATGGAGTCGACAGAAATGGTGTGGAGTTGGACGAAGTGGAAGAACGGTGTGCTTGAGCTTTGTGACGATCGGGAAGGGTGTGAAAGTGGTTGGGAGAAGATATTCAATCTATGACAAATCTCTCTAACTACACAAACTTTTTTTATTTCAATGGCTTAAGCATAAAAGATAAGACAATTTTATAGTATATAAGTGCATGCAAACATTACCTTACAAGTTGGTTTTGTAAAATTAAGTTTGACTTAAAGTTCACTTCTTAAGATGATATTAGAGCCTTATTTTTTTTTATCCGAGCTACCTACCATTTATGGTGTTTTGATGCACATTTTAAATTTCACTAGAGCCTTACTTTTTCAATCCAATCTACCTACCATTTTTTCAGTGTCTTGTTTCACATGTTTTCTTATCAAATGCATTTATACACCATTAGTTAATAATACACCTTTATGAAAAACTTTATAATAAGCTTTGTGATATTTCTCTCTTATGTGTTTTTGGTTGCTTGTGCTACTCTAATGCTCAAACTTCACATAGAAAAAAACTTGATAGTTGTGTTGTTCCTGACCTCTTCCTTAGTTTAAGCCTCACACAAAAGATTATCTTTTTTTCTTAATCTTAAAAAATCACAACATTGATTTTTATAAAGACATTATTTTTATGAAGATATTTTTCTTATCACTCTAATCTCACTCAACATCAAGATGAAAATAGTTTGTTTTTACCGATACCTCACAATTATACTCAAACATGTGATTATACTAATAATATTGTTGCCCCACCTATTACTCAATAATGTGAAATAATTGTGAAAAAAAAAATTGAAAGGACGATGTAAAAAAATCAAGACTATATTACTTTTTTTATTTTTATTAAAATTTCAAAAAATAAAAATAAAATGCTTATCCATTTACATAAAGGGAGTTACATCATCACATATTTATAAATTTATAACAAAGTGACAAAAGAAATATAATTATTGCATGTAGATTATGGAGAGGATTTCATGGGAAGTGAATAGATGCATTTGAAGGGACAGAGAAATTATTGTGGTGTTGTTTGGACTAAGGAAAAGATAGTGGACACTATAAAAAACTCAAGACTATATTTTTTTTTACTTTTATTAAAATTTCAAAAAAATAAAAATAAAATGTTTATTTATTTACATAAAGGTTGTCACATAATCACAAATTTATAAATTGATAACTAAATGATAAAAGAAATATAATGAATGCGTTTAGATTGTTGAGAGGACTTGACGGAAAGTGAATAGATGGATTTGAGGGGACAACGAGATGATTGTGGTGTTATTTTGGTCAAGGAAAAGATAGTAAGATTTAAGTATATTTAATATGAAAGTTTGTGTATCATATGAAGGGTACGATAGATTGAAAAAATGTGATAATAGATAAAATTATATGATTGTCATTTTTTCTTTGAAAATAAATGTGATATAATTTAAATATAAATAGTGAAAATGATATTAAAATTAAATTGAATTTTTTATTTAAAATTAAAAAAATAAGTTAAATTTGAAAAAAAAATGTTGGAATAAATTTTAATTACATTTTGTTTTGTGCTGTGGTACTCAATCAGTTCGGTTTATTAGAAACTTTACATATGCTAAAGTTTTATCCAAATGGAGGATCCTTTTCTTATTAAGATACGTGAGTGCAACTTCTCTAATTATTGTGCTGTGGTACTCAATCAGTTCGGTTTATTAGAAACTTTACATATGCTAAAGTTTTATCCAAATGGAGGATCCTTTTCTTATTAAGATACGTGAGTGCAACTTCTCTAGTTATTGCTTTTTCCCATGATCACAACTTTTCCGACATAAAAAAATGGAACTCATTAATGATAACAAAAATCGATTCCAGCCTCCAACACAAAAAATGGAACCAATTCCACCACCAAAATAATCAACGACAGCAGGGATGTCAACGGGGCGGATAGGATACGGATAGTAGTTTTCCCGTACCCTACCCGCTGGATAAATATCCACCCCGTATTCGTACTCATATCCATTCGGTATCCGTCATGCGGATACCCGTCTATTTTTTTCATATCCGTACTCATATCTAAAATCAAACCATTCTTGTCACTTATCCAACTATAATATTACAGTCTTGAATGGATAAATCCACAACATTTTCATCTCTTGAAGCATCTTCTTTATCCCCATCTATTTGGAGTTGAAGCTAGGTTTTCATTTACCAACCCACTAATGTGTTTGGTTAAAAAAAAGCCCAACATTATAAAGCCCAACATAATGTGTGTGACCATACGAGTTAGTGGGCCAACCCGGCTCACCACGGGTTCAACCCAGGTGAGTCGGGTTCTTGGTGGGTCGGGTCAAATACTGGAATTTCTAAAAAACAAAATTCAACCCAACCCGGTCCAAACCATGTTGGGTCGGGTTGGCCCACAGGTTCTGACGCACTTTGACATACATACATACATACATACATATATACATACATACATACATACATACGTATATACATACATATGTACATACATACATGCATACGTACATACATGCATACGTACCTACATACATACATACCTACATACATACATACATACATACATATATACATACATACATACATACATACGTACATACATACATACGTACATACGTACCTACATACATACATACCTACATACCTACATACATACATACATACATACATACGTACATACATATATACATACATACAAACAAACAAACATACATACATACATACATACACACACACACATACACACATACATATACACATACACATACACATACATACATACATACATACATACATACATACATACATACATACATACATACATACATACATACATACATACATACATACATACATACATACATACATACAAGTTTTTAAATATATAAGTTTTATAGTCTTATTCTTAAAATTCTTAAATACTTCATATCTCGATTAAAGGGCTTAGATTAACGAATGTAATGATACCAAAGTTATAATAATTAGCGAAAATCATGAGTTAAATACAAAATTACTAAAATTATAACCAATTTTAGAAAAAACATAATTTAGGAGATAGATTGAAATTTTGACTTAGAATCATTTAAACTTTAAAACATGACATTATTAATTTGTAGTTTTTTAATTAACGGAAAATAATTGTATAATATTATTAGATTGTAACTGTGTTTTCACAATGCTAGTCATGCAAATTTTGAAAACATAAGAATGATATAAAGTATTTGTTTGTTTGATTTAAATAAATTATTTAATTCAATTTAAATAATAAAATAGAAATATGTTTACAAATAAAATAGAGATTACTATTAAATTATTTTATAATGAATTAAATTTTCGTTTTATCTCTATTTAATTTATTACTAGAAACCGGAGATTGGGTGCTGGTATTGCCTTTCATCTTAAGACATTTTTCTGAATAATTTTATAATCATGAAATTTGTTCAAAGCACAAATTTCTTATATATTATCTAGAATATTCTTATATGCATTTTTCAAAGCACAAAATGGTCCTCAAATTAAATATATATATATATATATATATATATATATGTGTGTGTGTGTGTGTAATTTATTAACGAAAAATTGAATGAAAAGTCATGTTTATCAGGTTTAATGACGAGTAATAGCTGGTTAAAACAAATCCACCTACTTCTCACGCTAATTTATACATTTAGGATAAGACATTAAAAGGTTGTTTGGAACTTTGATTACTCAACAAAGGTAACTGAGGAAAAGAAAAACAAAGAAGGCAATGCAGAAAAGAAAAATTAATTCATAAAAAAAGAGACTAGAAGGAGAATTTATACAGTAAAAAATTCATACAAAAAGGAGAATATAAAAAAAGAAAACTTCAAAGAAGGGAAGCCTACAATAAGACAAACTAATCTTACATGTACAGTAAAAATGGTAGAAACTCATAAAAAGAAAGAATCCATCCACTGCTGCATTTCTTGTTGCTGCAATATTGTATCCACTGACACACTGTTAAGCATAGTCTCCGAAGACTGTGGAAAATGCTGATCAAGTGCCATAATCGAAGTTTCTTCTGCATGAACATGCTTCTGCAGTGGTTTTGTCTTCAGAGTATTTCTGTATTTCTGCATATATATATATACATATCAATGTTGTAAATGTTTAATAAATAAAGGATCTATGAAATCTGAACAAGTGCAATAGAAGCATGCAAAATGAAACTAACCTGTAAGTGACTAGCGACATGGCTTCTTGTCAAACCAGGCACATTCATGAGCTCAGAAATTTTGTTTGGCACAGCCTCTGAAAGGTAACAAATTAAGACTGTGAGATCACATGAATTAAAATGAAAAAGATCAGAAAAATAAAACAAGGGTTGAAAGAAGAAGAATCATACTAGCAAGTCCAATTTGATTGACAGCTTTCACAAATTCACCATGCAGTTCTGATGTCCATACCATACGAGGTTTCTTTCTGGAAGAAGGTGATGATTCACCAACATTATCAACTTCACTTGAAGCTTCAACATTACCAACATGATTTCGCATCCTTTTCCTAACAACATGTGTCCACATGTTCTTCACTCGATCCTCATGCAAAGGCTTAATCCAGTAATCACACCCTCCAAGTTTTATACTCTTCATCACAGATTTCTTGTTATCATCCAAAGACATCACTGCAAAATTCAACTTTATCAGTTAATTAAACAACTTCAAAATTTTTCGAGTAAAAGAACATACAAGATTAGTCACATACTGATGACAGGAACGTCAATTTCCTGGTTGGCAAATAGGAATTCGAAGCCATTCATCTTTGGCATATGAACCTCCATCATCACCAAATCAATACCCACTTTTCTTTCCCGCAAAATATCACTAGCACGTAGCGATTCCGTGCATGTGATCACTGCGCACAACGTTAAAATTATCATTAACCAAACAAAAGATTAACTCTTTCTACGACAAATACTCAGCAATTTGTAAGTATTGTATATCTAACCTTCATAGCCTAACTCATTACATATCTTCTTGATGAGTTCAAGAACAGTAGGATCGGTGTCGATGGCGAGGATTCTGAGATTTGCTGGAAATTCGTACAAAACCTTCTCCCAAGAAATGTTTGCCATTTCTGCAGTTTCTGTTTCTGTCGCAAGTGAAAAAACATGTAAGGTTTTCGATCATTTATATTCACATTTTTAAATAAACCATCATAACGGAATTAATTTTATTTACCCTTTTTATCTATCATCTCAAATGTTTTTTTCTTTTCTTTTCTTTTCAAAATCAGGCATTTAATGTTAACTAGTTAATTAGGGTAATTAAAAAAGTTAGTTCGAAAATACGTTAACAAGATTAGTTGGTCCTTATTTTTTTTACTTGTGTATCATTAAGAAAATCTTTTATGTATGAACAAAATTAATTACTAATGTATGATTAAGGTTTACAATCATTTATATTGACATTTTTAATTTCATTCAAGATAACCATCATAACATAATTAATTTTATGATTATGTTGATTGATTGAAATCATTCTAACCGAATTTATTTACCCATTTTATGGATCATCTCACATTGTTTCTTCTTCTTCTCAAAATCATGCATTTAATATATTAGTTAATTCAGGTAATTGTAAAATTAGTCGGAAAATGCATGAATAAAATTCGTTGGTCGTTTATTTTTTTTTTTCGTTTTTTAACTTTTGTGTATAATTAAAAACATCATTAATGAGTTATTCTTGAACATATAAAAGAACAAGAACCATTATTAATTGGAGCTAATCTTCAAAATGAGATTAAAATATTAAAATTTATTTTATTAAAAACTCAGCTACGTAAACAGTTAGTTATTATAAAATCAATTAATAATGGTGTCTATGAATATGGGTTTTGAAAATATAAATTTATAATACCAGTTTTATCTTTAATTATTTTATAAATAATTTACTTTTAACCGTTATTCTAAAAACATTTTTTGTCTTAAACTATTATTTTAAAAAATTTTTTTGTACATATTTTTTTTTATTTATTTTGTATTTAACAAATATTTTAAAAATTAATTATATATTTGTTATTGATCTTAACTTAAATTTCATGCGAACACATCGGATCTTGTGTGTTCGTTAGTATATATAATTTTGTTTACCCTTTTTAAACATAATAATACCACAACAAAACATTTTAAACTCTTTCACAACATAATTGATAAATCTTTAAAACCTTGAGAACACTTGATAGTTGTGTTTTGATATAAAAAAACTTCTATATTCTCTTTGATTGATTGCGAAAAGTTCCCTTTTATTAATGCTCCTTTCATAAGGGATTCAAAATACAATTTCTATTGATACTAACATATGTCATCGATTATATTAGTTGATAATCGATTATTCTAATTAAATTTTGAAAAAAAATAACTACATCATTTCTTAAAGATGATTATTATACGATCATTTAATCGATTAAACACATTATTCATTAATTGTAAAAATTAATTTAATCAATTATAACAAGAATATAATCAATTATATGATTGGAAATATAAAAATCTAAATAGCACTCTCTTCTAATTGATTAATTCCTTATATAGTTAATTCTATTGTCCTTAGAATTAGGGATGACAAAAATATTCGTGTTCGTGAGTATTTGTGAATAAAATATGCGACGAATTGTTACTACCCGCAAGTATTTGTTACGCGTGGGTAGCGGGTATTTTAATATCTGTTTATAAATGGTTTGAGTGTGAGTATCATACTATTTGTACCTGTGAGGACCCGCTACCCGCAAAAAATTAAAATTATATTTATATTTTATTAAGTTAAATTTAATTAAAATTAAATTTTAGTTTATTTTATTAAAATATATTTTATTTTACATTTTTTTGTAATTTTATTTAAATTTAATTTTAAAAATTTATAAAATATACATTTTTAAATATTTGCGGGTGTCCACAGGTAGCTACGAATTTTAAAATATCCGCGGGTATTTTTTAAACGGGTATGTGTGGGTAGCGGGTGGAATTTTTTGTTGTGGGTTGGGTTGCGGGTAGGCAGTATTCGTGCCCGACCCGACTCGTTGTGATCCCTACTTAGAACATTTGAAGAACAATTTAGCTACTTATGTATTTGATTAAAAATGATAAACTTTATTTTCTTATTGTTTTTAAGTTATCAACAAATATTTAATTCGTTTTAGTTCAATTTGAAAGGTTTTGTATTGTATGATAGAGTTTCATCGATTACCTTGTGTGAAAGAGTTAAGTTAGAAACAAAGATAACTTTAAATTAAGCTTAAATCTTCATCCGCATCTTTAAATATCATCTAAACATTAACTTTCTAAAAACTAAAGACTTTCTTATTATCAACGGAAGGATGGTGGAAAATCTTAAACTTCCACCACTCCTCATCCAAAACTATGTAAGTTTCTTAAGTCCTTATCAACTTATCCATTGATAAGTATAAATATGAGGTACATCGGGTGATTCGATATCGATGGAAGCAAGTCATATATTGCTAAAATGGACTTAATAATATGATAAACATGTTCATCATAATGCCTAAACAATAAATTTACCTTTGAAAGAGAAGAAAATACTTACTCCCATTAACCTCTCACTCCAAAATAATTGAGAAGATATCAAATGGTGGTGAAACAATTAAAAGAAAAGACAAAGACAAAGAAAGACAAAAAAAATACTTGAGACTAAAAAGGTAACATTAATTCATAAATCTTTACTTCATCCAAATAAACATCTCTTAAGAGAAATTAAACATCAAATAGACCTCATTCATAAAAATTAAACACCCTTATAGGAAAAATCGTACAACTTGTTTTGTTTATTTTGGAAGAAACTTTTCCAAATGAAATGAAATATTGTATAATTTAATAAGTTGTACACCTCATTGTTAATATGTATCTTTCCCACGAAAAGTCCTAACAATTTTAGGGTGTAAGAAAAAAAAATCCATGGCCCAATTGATCCAACATTATGTAGGCCAATCTAAAGCCCGATCAGGGAAAGGTCCAATAGAAAATGGGACCCAGCCTGCCGTGCATCCCAAGCTAGTAGTATATTATCCAGATTCAATTCGTTGAACCACTTCAATCTTCTTCAGATAAAACCCTAGACTCCTCTGAACACAACAAAACACAAGCAGAAGAAAAAGAACAAGTCCTCCACACAAACCGAACCAAACCTTTGAACCATGTCAGGAGTGGGACCTCTCTCGCAGGATTGGGAACCGGTGGTGCTTCGCAAGAAAGCCCCCACTGCCGCCGCCCGCAAGGATGAGAAAGCCGTCAACGCCGCTCGCCGCTCCGGCGCCGACATCGACACCATAAAAAAATGTTTTCCCCTCCTCTTGAATTTCTTCAATCGGATATTGATTATTGGAAAAATGAAATCATTTTAATTTTTTAATGCTTTTGATCGAAGCATCTGATTCCGTTGAGTTTTGTTCCGATTAGTGATTATCTTTTAGGAGTTCGGGTTAGACGTATTGGTCTATTATATGTATATATTTTTTATTACGGTTTAGTTCTTTTAGTTATACAGGCGATTCTAATTGGGTTTTCTGTTTTATGATTTTGTTGCAAGTTATTCAGGTGTTACCTTTTCATCTATGTTGCTGTAAATCAATGTTTTTATTGTGTTTGAATATGAGGTGGGACTGTGGGTTATGGATTTATACGTTATAAGTGACTTTTGTGATTGTCTGGGAGATGGATTTTCTTGCATGTGGCACTTTAATGAATCAGAGCTGAGTTTGTGATAACGTGATTGGATGTTTCTGATTTTTTTTTATCGTTTTAGTCTCCTTTGTGTTTTTGGCTGGTCAGAGTGATGATTGTTAAGTTGTTGTATGCAGATAATGCTGGAACAAACAAGTCCGCTTCTAGTAGCACTTCATTGAATACTAAGAGGCTGGATGATGATACCGAGAATCTAGCTCGTAAGTATGCTACACTTTATGTATTCTACTAATTCGGTTGTATGCATTTTCTGCACCCTTTAAAAAAGTTCGTTCCATATTTTAGTCGCTGAGAAATTTGCATGCAGCATGATTTGATTGGTTCTTTGCTGTAAACTTTAGAAGCTTGTGTCAGTTGTGCCAACCTTGGAATATTTACATGGTTAACTTAGGAAATTCATATTCCTTTTTTAGCATGGGTTTATTGTAGGCATTTCAGACGTGTGCACACAGTTTTATTTCATCACTTAAAGTTAAGTTATAGAAGTCTATTCTATAAACATAGTGCAAAATGACTGAATGACTTGGACTTGGAAGAGAAACTTTTGTGGGGTTGTCGGGGGAGAGAATTTCATTTGAGGTTGTAATTGTGATTTGGAATCAGTGCCAACTGCCAACACGTTTTATTTTTGCAAAATTTGTTCTGTTACCCAGCCACTTGAGCAATATTTTTGTTGTTGTAGTGAAGAAAATATTCACATAATTTTCCTTTTCATTATTCATATAGCTATATTAAAAACTACACATCTAAAGTGATACAATTCTGTTTAAACAATATTTATTGTTACAAAATCACTTTCAGGTAAATGTTTCCAAGTATATATCAATCCGTTATTTCATTTTTCTTGGTCCAAAATCAATTTTGCAAAATTGAATTAAATATAAGATAAACTTTATTAACACTAACCCTGGCACAGTCTTAGTGTACTTGTGTAGTTCTATCTGCTCTAGTCCATGTGACAATTAATAGATGTCAGGGTAGGCTTAGAACTAACGACATTATGACAGTAGTCCCCCACCCATCTGGTGCGAGCATATATTCTCTAGAAATCGAGATCTACATTATTAGATTGTTATATCATTGTGCTACAGCAATTATAAAACCGATTCAATGTGCAATGTGGTTATTATATTTATGTTTCTGTTTGATGAGATAACTTCTCTGGTGATCTGCAATTCTCTTCTGTCTTTCCTACGATGTACATGTGTTGATTATAGATTTGCTTATGTTTGATGAGATAACTTCTCTGGTTGGCAGCAATTCTCTTCTTTTTCTTACTTATCTTGGCCGTTGTTGTGTTTATACCTAATTCAATGGTGAGGTGCAATCCATGTAAACTCACCTAATTGTTGTGTATTTAGGTTGTTCTGATGACATTCTTATAGATAGAATTGATGAGCTTTATTCAACAGAAGTGTGTTACTATATAACTTTGGTCATGAAAGGGTTTCTTTTATTACTTGAGCAATGCTCATACCAACATTGAACTTGTCTGCTAAGATAAGACTCCTGTTGTTGTGAACCTTAGCTAAAGATTGTTGCATCGTTTAGATTCTTCTGTTTGCATATTCTTATAGATAGAATTGAGGGGCTTCATTATCAACAGAAGTGTCTCGCTACATCTTTGATACCATTATATAACTTTGAACATCAATAGAGTTCCTTTTTCTTAATTATTTGAAGTTTTTAACATCAAAACTTCTTATATATGATTCAACCTTACACTTTCCTACTTTAATGCCCTTTCTGAGCCATTGAATTTGTGTGAACAGATGATCGAGTACCAACTGAACTTAAGAAAGCTATAATGCAGGCCAGGATGGACAAGAAACTAACTCAGGCTCAGCTTGCTCAAGTACTGTTCTGATCTCTCTTTCTCTTGCTTTCACATACCTCTTTTATACTATGTCTTTATGTTCATTATTTGTAGTTGGGTAGTTACTTATAACTTATGATTGTTTTCAGTTGATCAATGAGAAGCCTCAAATAATCCAGGAGTACGAGTCAGGGAAGGCCATTCCAAACCAGCAGATAATTGGCAAGTTGGAGAGAGCCCTTGGTGCCAAACTGCGTGGCAAGAAATGAAGGAGCTAAATCTGACGGTTCTGTATGTAGTTTAAGGCTTTTATTTCACTGTCCAAGGTTGGTTGCAAGAGAGACTACTAGTGTGGCAACTTGAGTGTTTCACCTGTTCAAACATGATTATGTATTTGCATAAATAAAGATGTATTTCCAGCACAAATTATTTTACCTTGGAGTTGCGATTATGTGTTCATGATATAACTGGAGATCCACAATGTGTTCATTCGTTGGGATCTAGTGCCATTTAATATGGATAAGAAGGAACAAAACGGAATTAAATATACTAGTGCCTTTTGCCTAACCTTTCTTTTCTTTTTGACTTTTGGGCTTTCAGTTGTTTTGTTTAGGTTTAATTATGTTTTTAGTCTCTATTTTGGAATCAAAATATCAAAATGGTATTTGAATTTTTAAAAGTCTCAAATTGGTCTCTTTTTTTTGTTAAAACGTCTCAATTTTGTCCTTTCTGTTAGTTAGAGGGAGTACCACGTGGCAAGTTCTTCAAATTTTTGATTTTTATTTTATTTTATTTTTTGAATTTTTTTTATTATTTTTTGAATTTTTTTTTAAAAATAAAAAAAATTGTCACGTGTCAAGCTGTCATCGTGCTGTGGCAGCGACAAAGTGATGTGGTAGTGATAGTGACACATATATTATGTCAGGTGTCATTTTTTTAATCTTAATTTGGTCCCTTTATTTTAATTTTTAACTTAATTTAGTCCTTTTTTTTTGTAAAAGTGATTCAATTTCGTCCTTTTCCAAATTAAAACAAAAATTGATTTTATATAAATATTATACAAATATTTTATTAAAATTGATATTTTTATTATATATTTTTAACATAGCTAAGTTTATTTAAAATTATGTTTCACACTCAACTTTATTTAAAATTGTTTTCAAATTTCAAATTTATATGTTTTTTATTGTTACATGAACTAGTTAATTTATAAATTTTTTTCTATTAACAACTTTAAAACAATTTTAAATAAAGTTCAATATAAAATATTAATTAAATAAATTTAATTTGGTTAAAAATATTTATTTAAAATATCAATTTTGATGTAAATATTTGTGTAGATTTATATAGAAATTAAATTTGATTTCAATTTGGAAAGGACAAAATTGCTAAGTTTTTACAAAAATTGGGACTAAATTGAGACAAAAATTAAAATGAAAGGATCAAATTGAGACTAAGAAAATGACACTTGGCATAATAATGACACGTGTTACTGCCACATCACTCTATCACTGTCACGTGGCACGATGACAGCTTGACACGTGACAATCACATCATTCTATCACTACCACGTGGCACGATGACAGCTGGACATGTGACAATTTTTTGTTTTTTTTTAAATTCAAAAATAAAAATAAAAATTCAAAAAGTCGAGGAACTAACACGTGACATCCCATCTAACGGTATCAACATTAACTTAATCAAAAGGACAAACTTAAGACGTTTTAACAAAAAAAAAAACTAATTTGAGACTTTTAAAAATTTAAATACCATTTTAAGATTTTAACTTCGAAAGCATAATTAAACCTTTTGTTTAACGTCTAGAGTTTAGGCACATTCTTTCTACGGGAAAAGAAAACCCTAAATGATTATTGTTACAGTACGAAGAAAAAGTTTATTATTATTGTTATTTTAAAACTAGGTTTAATATTTTATATTCATCAGCTTCAATATTGTAAAAGGACGCAGCAAATTTTTTCTTGATGTGATTTCTGCAGTAATACTTGCTTTGAGAATATAGAGTGATAATGTGAATGACAATGGCATACGTATAAGTTTGATGATTTCATCTTTACTTTTGAAGTAAAAGATTTGTATTTTTATAAGTATGAAATTTTCGGTTCTTGTGTCCGTATGTGTTTTTTTACTGTATTAAATATCAAATAGATATTTAAAAAAATAAATAAAATTTACAATAAAAAATATTATATTATTAAGTATTTATGTTGAGAAGATTTTTTTATATATAAATTATAGTTATATAAATATTAAATAATTATAAAAAGTAATAAAAATGATTATGTATTTTAAAAATAAATTAAGATAAAAATTAATAGAAATTGGTTAGATTACTTGATAAATTAAAATTATTTAATAAATTAAATATGTTTTATTAATTTAAAATGATATATATATATATATATATATATATTTCCATCCTATTTAATCAATACAAATGTTTCCATCAAATTCGGAATATGTTAAATAATATTAAAAAGAATAAGTACATTTCTCATTTTATAATTGAGTTATAACTTCATCAAAATTATAAACTAATTAATGGATATATCACCGTATAAAGTCTTGTTTTTAGTTTTATTGTAGAAGGTAACTTTTATCTTGTTTTTCTTTTTTATTAAAATATGATCTATTGGTTTAAATTTGTAATCTTTTTACAGTTATAATCAATTATTATCATTGATATGTGGTCTTTTAGTTTAAAAATGCATTATATTCGGATCTTTTATATCTCGCTGAAATGATAAATGATAATGAAGTTACATTTAAAAAACATTGTTTAGCGAAATATAATTATAGTACTTATAGTATATCTTATTTTTGTAAAATCTGTGTAAAGTTTCAAATTTGTAATAGATATTTGAATTAAGTGAATAATTAAGGGTTAAATATATAATATCCAAAATATATATATATATATATATATATATATATATATATATATATATAAAATAAAATAAAATTTCGAGGACGAAATTTCTATAAGTAGGGGAGAATTGTAATATCCAAAATAATAATAATAATAATAATAATAATAATAATAATAATAATATAAACATTTTGATAAGTTAAGGACATGAAAGCTGAAATTACTTTATCAACATTTTGATACTTATAAACACGGCAACTTTACCACTATAGTGAAATTTTTATTTGATAAATATTCTATTAGATATTTGACTTTCACATGAAAATCAAGAACTTCATTGGAGTTGTTAAAAATAATTATTTTCTTTGTACATGCACAACTGTAAATAAGATTACCTATTCATACCACTATTAAATTCATTTAAACAAAATTTGTAAGTGTAACATCCAAATATATATATATATATATTTAAATTAAACTATCAGACTTTATAATTGGAATTAATAATAAATGATTACCGTATAAGGTAATTCTGTTAAAGAAAAAAAAAGATTATATATATGTATAGAGAATAAAAGAGTGATAAGTAGATAACGTAAAAGCTATTGAAAATAATAATAATAATAATAATAATAATAATAATAATAATAATAAAATATGAAAGGATAACATGACAATAAATGCCACTTTATCAGGTTACTGTGAAAAAAAAAAGATCTGCGAACGAGTAGTTGAATTGGAACGTAAAAAGCAAAACCAAAGAAAATGAGGTTAATGTTGAACTAATGTAATCATTACAAATAGGAGTATAAATAGAATGAATAGGAAGAAAGAAGAGATATTGAGAACCAAAGAAGAAAAAAAAGAGGAACAGAAGAAGAAACTCTGCGGGTGAGAAGGAAGAAAGAGGAGAAAGAAAAAAAAAAGAGAAAAATTAATTTATCATCAAAGTCTTAGTACAACCTTGGTATAATTTTCACGATAAATAAGGTAAGGGAAGGAGACATCCATCACTTTATCTTTTTACTTTGATTATTTTTTTATCTATTCGTAATTATTTTATCTCGATATTTACCCTAAGTGAGGTGTCCCTAACCTCATTCTAAATTATATTTAGTTCCCAATATTTATTTATTTATTTATATTCATCTCCAGTTATGCA
>Ga0214542_1009496_pt1 | contig 15018 bp, 5 predicted proteins | sample CNSS1metaG_FD_160096 | JGI IMG/M metagenome (GOLD analysis project Ga0214542, IMG submission 160096) | Root nodule microbial communities from cowpea collected in UCLA plant growth center, Los Angeles, California, USA - CNSS1 | ecosystem: Host-associated > Plants > Roots > Nodule | place: USA... | reverse complement strand
TCCTGTAGCATAACGACTTCACTTTTCATTTTTTTTAACTTTTTAGTTTTTTAGTTTTAATTATTTCTTTTTCTTTTTCTTTATTTTATTTTATTTTTTAAATATTTTAGATTTCTTTTTTTTTTAAATTTAACGGTTTTGCTTATTCTTTTTTATTTTTCAGTTTTGATTAATTTTTTTATAATTTTTGAGTTTTCATTATTTGTTTTTTTTAAACCGATTAGTTATTAATATTTTTTGAATTTTTAATTTTTTTTCAAATTTTGTTAGATACAAAAATTATGTTGATTGTATTTGTAATAAAATAAACTTAATAAAATAGATTAGATAATATAAAATTACATAATAAAAATAAACTAAAAATAATTATAGATACAATCAATATAATTTTTATATCTAATAAAATTTGAAAAAAAATTAAAAATTTAAAAAATATTGATAACTAATCAGTTTTAAAAAAAACAAATAACGAAAATTGAAAAAATATAAAAAAAATTAATCAAAACTGAAAAATAAAAAAAATAAACAAAACTGTTAAATTAAAAAAAAAAGAAATCTGAAATATTTAAAAAATAAAATAAAGAAAAAGAAATAATTAAAACTGAAAAACTAAAAAGTTAAAAAAAATGAAAAGTGAAGTCGTCATGCTACAGGACGACTTCACTTCTCTATTAAAAAAAACGTTACGTGAAGTAACGACATTCATTTAAAAAAAAATAAAAAAATAAAAAAAAGCGAAACCGTCATGGGAATGACGACTTCACCTCGGAAGTCGTCCTCCTAGCTAACGACATGACCCATTTTTAAAAAAAAAATTCAACGAACCCCATTTTACAATATTTTGGTAAAAGGAACCCTGAAATACAAAAAAGCTGTGAATATATGTATTGATGTTGTGTGATTAATATGACAAAAGAGTGCGATTGTGTGAAATTGTTGCATGTTAATATGATTTATATGGTTGATTGAATTATTGATAAAATCTATTGCAAGAAAAGTTATCAAGAAACAGGAACATTTCAGTACTCATTATATCGACTGATTCAAGTGTTGCAAAAATATATGAAAGTTTTCTTACTGAAATAGAAGTCCTAGTTTTAAAACATTTTAAATATAATACAAGATCAAATGAGATAGCTGATATAATGGAAAGTGCTATAAGGTTATGTAGAGTATTAATGAGTGATTTAGGATTAATTAGTATATATTTATATATATATATATATATATATATATATATATATATATATATATATATATATATATATATTCTATATCAGATGATACATTTTTAAAAGATTTTTGAAGAAGGAAATTTATGTAGAAGCCAAGTAATGCCAAACTAAGACATTGTTGTATTTGTAAGAAAAGGAGACAATAACCTTATTAGACTAATCACACTATGTAAGTGGAAGTAGTATAATGAGATGTACCATCACATGATATGACTATCAAACAATAGTCTCATTTGATGAGTGCATTAAGTATTAGATGTTACAGTTATTAGACGATAACTCATCTGATGAATTTATCAAGATACTGAAGGAATGAGAAGGTACAAAATGAAGGCAATGGGGCCATTATAGTGTGATAAAGGCATTGAGGTTGGGAATCATCAATAAGTGGCAATAAGTCTAGAATATACAAGGATATATATATATATATATATATATATATATATATATATATATATTAAGGCTTGAAAATTACTTTCAGTGGCATTAAGGCCTAGATAAGAATGAATACATTAGTGAGATGCATTAAGTTTAGAAGTCACTGGAAACATATATGCATATGTATGTATCTTTTGTATGTTATAAAGGCCAAATAAAATTTAGACTTATGGTATTAAAATAAATGTGTATTTATTTGTATAAAGTGATTCTAGGTAGGAAATAACTATGTGTGTGCAAGGTAGGTATATTGAATTGCTAGTCTCCATAGTGAGATTAGCCAGACTCTACCGGTTCAGATAGAAGAAGATAATTTAGGAGTGAGAGTTGACAAAGGCTTCTCGATTAAAGGGCTTTGTGAAGAAGATCATGTCTTGAAGACAAAAGGGCTTTGTGACGCAATGGTACTATCAGAGAATTATAGAGAAAATGGGGTCTCTATGACAAGAACATAATCTAAAAGACTATATTCAATACATAAAATCTTCTTGAAAAAGTTTGTAACATTATGTATTGATTTCGTAGTGTTGGTGCAAAGTGGCTCCAGAAAGGGGGGCTTGAATAGAGTTCGTTGAGATTTGATAATCATTTTGAATAAACATAGTATATGTAAATTAAAATAAAGAGTAAGGATAATAAAAATGCAGACAAAGATTTATATTGATTCACCTCCACCTAAGGCTACATCCAGTCTTTTAAGCAACTTGCTTAAGATGTTCACTAATGAACTCCTTTGACTAGAATGAGTATCAACCTCTCTAGGTTACAACCAGACAATCCTCTCCAGGTATGAGTTTAACCTCTCTAAGAATCAACAAGTTTAGCCCTTTACAAGTTACAAGAGTTTAAACCTCTCCAAGTATCAGTCTCAATCTCCCTCTGAGATCAAGAGCCCTAAAGTACAATGAAAGTAACAATCTCTCATACAAGAGAGTAAAATAAAGCTCTCAGGGTATACTTCACACAATGAAGGATTTATAATGGTTTCGCTCAACCCCAATATCACTCTCTAAAATATAGATTTGACAATGTATATGCTCACTATGTATTCTCACTTTTATTTTCTCTTTTGATATGGCAATGCTTAAGTGTTTCAGTATATTTTTTAGTGCCTTGAGTGAACGATTTACAATGGTTTCGCTCAACCCTAATATCACTCTCTAAAATGTAGATTTGACAATGTATATCCTCACTATGTATTCTCACTTTTATTTTCTCTTTTGATATGATAATGCTTCGGTGTTTCAGTATATTTTTCAAGTGTCCTTCTTGTCTTCTTCATCTTGGTCTTAGTATATATAGTTGTCTTGATATTACTTTCTACGTATATTACTTCTTGTGAATTATGTCTTCTTTCCTTTCTTGTAATTGTCTAATTCGAATTTCATCATTCTTTCAATGATATTTTCGTTATAGCTTTGTTCTTCTTGAATATGCTTATGTTGTCTTTTATCTACAGAGTATTTCCCTTGCTCATGATTGGTTGAAAATAATATGATAATATTCTAAACATTCAATTAGAGAGAAATAAAAAATGTTTCCTTCTTTGGATTAATCAATCAGTGTTGATGTTCTTTGAATATTTTACGTGTATCTTCACATTTATCACTTCTTCATAAGTTGAATTTGACTCATTGGTCAACATTTTTTTCACTTTTATCTAGTGATCTTTCTTATATTAAATTATTCTTTCTTTTCATCTTTTGATTTGTTCCTTGATTTTCTCACTTTAACTCATATTACCGTAGTAACACAGAGGTGTGTAACTGATATAATGTTCAATGTAATCTTCTTATCTTCTCCTTTGGAATTTATCTCTTTTGAAATATTTTGTATATTGTCCTACCCATACCTAACACTACCTCCAGATAGTTAGTTACCGGTACTCACTACTCCAAACACCATATCAACCCCACAATACCAGTACTCGACCATACCAACCAAGGTTGGGTACTGAGTACTGGTTACTCCAAAGTTATGATATTCTCATAGTACCAGTATTGGGCCCTATCCCACCAAGGTTGGGTACTGGGTATTGGTTACTCCAAAAGCTATGGTATTCCCATAGTACCCATACTTAGCCATATCCCACCAAGCATGGATACGAGATACTAGTTACTCATAAAACTATGATATTCCCGTAGTACCGTACCCAACCCTATCTCATCAAGGTTGTAAGACTCACAAAAATTAAACAATTAAATAAATAAATATTAAATAAAGGCGGGTAGTGGGAGCATTTATGACATTAAATGCTAACTTTCATGATGTGGAAAAGTACTAGCTCAAGTGGTTGAGAGTACTTAATTGTGTGAGAGGACTTGGGCTCGAAGCCTATGTGTGCCAATTTTGTGTTATTTAATCATAATATTTTCTTTTATAAATATTGAAGTGTGATAAGAGAGTATTAATTTATGTAACTAGGCCCCCAGCCAAAGCATCGCATCATGACCCTCAACCAAAGCTGTGTAGAAATCCCCTAGCGCCTTGCCCCGCGCAATGCTACTGGTCCTTTTTTTCTGGCATATTAAACAAGTCCCAAAGGACCCCAAACACATAGTACGTGAATCATTACACACTTACAATCATCTAGTCATAATAGTATGACTGAATCTCAATGCACACATTCAATCATGCCATAATATAACTGAATTACACTTTCACACACACACTTCACTTAGCATACTTTCTCAATTAAAATCATATCATCCCTTAAACAATTGGAAAAATACCACACATCAAGTAAAATATTCATCAGTGCAATTTCTACTCAAGTACAGTTCCCTATTAGGTACTGAAACCATCTAACTCAATGCAGCCAACCCCTTTATGTTCATTACCAAGTTAAACATAACCTCATTCATATGCATATGTGTCTACTTATCTATACCCTCTACATACTAAGTCCGATTTCACATAAAATTATGTAATAAAGTCCCAAAACACAAAATCCCAAAATAAGCATCATATTTGCCCCTATTCTTAGGTGTCGCTTGGCGGCAGATCATGCACACCAGGTGATGCATCCAAACCTAGGTTCTGCCAATATTTTTCCACACCTACACGCATCCTAAAACCCAATTCACACTTCTAGCATAACACCTGACTTGGTTTTAATGTTCAATGTCACTCAAATTCATGCTACTCCAAATTAATATCATCATCATAAAAAAATGAAAGCCCATATCATGTAAAAGAATTATGGCCCTCATCCCCAATTCTAACATGACATCTAATTCCCCTAATCATGCAAAGATTCATACAATTGTCACCAAATAAATAATCTCAGATCATAATTCATCATTCCAGTCATATACGTACAAAACGAATCCAATACAAATCCACCACACCACTGATAAACCAAACAAACAAAGGAACTTGGGCAACGCAGTATACGTCACCTGGCGGGTCGCCCTCAGCCGTTAGGCGGTTCATAGAGAAACCTAGAAAACTAGGTTACCACATGCGTCGCCTGGCAGTTCATGTGTCGCTAGGCAGTTTCTGGTAAAATCCAAAAACGTGAAAAAAGTTCGAGAATGGCAAGGTTATACACTTCCAATCATTGAACCTAGTTTTATGGGTTTCTCTATGAACTGCCTAGCGGCTGAGGGCAACCCACGTATACTGTGTTACCTAGGATCCCTTGTTTCTTGGGTTTATCAATGGTATGGTGGATTTGTATTGGATTCGCTTTGTACATATATGATTGAAATGATGAAATATGATCTGAGATTATTTATTTTGTGACAATTGTATGAATCTTCGCATGATTGGGGGAATTAGGGTTCATGTTCGGATTGGGGATGAGGGCCATGATTATTTTACATGATATGGGCTTTGATTTTTTTTATGATGGTGATATTAATTTGGAGTAGCATGAATTTGGGTGACGTTGAACATTAAAACTAGTTCAAGTGTTATGTATGAATTGGGTTTTAGGGTGCGTGTAGGTGTTGAAAAATCTGGGCAGAACCCAAGTTTGGATGCACCGCCTATCGACGAAGGATCTGCCGCAAGGCGACACCTCAGAACAGGGGCAAATATGATGCTTGTTCTGGGATTTTGTGTTTTGGGACTTTATTGCATGATTTTATGTGAAATCGAACTTAGTATGTAGAGGGTGTAGAAAAGTAGAGACATATGTATATGAATGAGGTTATGTTTAACTTGGTAATGAACATAAAGGGGTTGGCTGCATTGAGTTAGATGGTTTCAGTACCTAATAGGGAACTGTACTTGAGTAGAAATTGAACTGATGTATATTTTACTTGATGTGTGGTATTTTTCCAACTGTTTAAGAGATGATATGATTTTAATTGAGAAAATATGTTAAGTGAAGTGTGTGTGAAAGTGTAATTCAGTTATATGAATAAGCCTTGATGAATGAGATTGATGTCCCTGAGGTGGTCTAGATAGTATGCTTCACTGTTGGTGTTGTTTAAAGTGTATGTGCAATATTGACAATTATTGTGGCATGATTGAATGTGTGCATTAAAATTCAGTCATACTATTATGACTAGATGATTCTAAGTGTGTTATCATTCGCGTACTGTGTGTTTGGGGTCCTTTGGGACCTGTTTAATATGCCAAAAAAAAAGACCAGTAGTATTGCCCTACTGGTATGGCGCCTGGCGGCACAGGACGAGTTGCCAGGCGATAGAGTCCAAAATAGTGGTAGTGGCCATTGTATACGCCTGGCAGCAGGGTTGGTCCTACTAGGCGGAATTATGTAGCAGAAATCCTAGAAGGAGCTTGGCGCCTGGCGGCACGAGAGGTGCGTCAAGCAGTCTAGAACCAAATTTCGCCTAGCGACGTGAGAGGCGCGCGAGGCTGTTTTGGATGCAGAGTTGGATCGCAAAGGGATTTCTACATAGCTTTGGTTGAGGGTCATGATGCGATGCTTTGGCTAGGGGCCCAGTTACGGGTGTAACTTGTATTGGGATAACACGTGGCCACTCGAGGTTGTAGCTTGGTGGTTTCGAAAGTCCAGTGGAGTGTGCGAGATTGTGGCTCATACGATGAGGTTCTAGATGATTGCCCTCTTTAGAGCACTTGATTGAGTTTGGTAGTGTGGGGACAACTACGAACTTCGGTTCGTTTTGGGGAACTCCACTTGGTGTCGCAGATTGTGGTCATGGAAATTTATTCCCACGTGTGGACTATTAGGTGGTGGCCTATAGTCGGAGGGGTGAGTAGACACTCGTGTAGCAAAGATCGATCAGTGTACTCATCAAAGGGTGTAGAATCAAGAGGCATTTAACGTAAGGGTTGAAAGTCGAGAAACTGAGGAATGGGAAATGCTAACATGAATTATATTTTTGAGATGCTTTAATTATGTCATGTTGTATCTATTTGTGTTATTTGAGCTCACCCTTTCTACGTGGGTTTTGGCGATGATCATATAACTTGTTACATGGGAGCAAATGGTGATGCAGGTGAGCGTGTGGACGCATAGTGTCAAAGTTAAGATCAGCGATGGGAGTTTATACTTGTTTTTTTCTAGAATTTTATGAGTTATTTTTTAACAAATATCATGATTTATTTATAATTGAGATAATGGGACGCTGTATGGATTTCTTTTAAATTGACGCGTTGAAACAGTTTTAAATTTCCCGGGTTTTGGGGGAAAGAATTTATTAATAAATAAGGTTATTCATAGATTACCTATTTTTATTTTAAATAAGTAATTTCCGGCTAGGACGTTACAAAGGTCGGGTACTGGGTATTGGTTACTCTAAAGGCTATGATATTTCCATTGTACTCGTACCCGACCCTATCCCACTAAGGTCGGGTATTTGGTACTGGTTACTTCAAAAGGCTACACATATTAGCTCTCGAACCAACGCCTACTCACAGGACCAACTATTGAGGATCGACAACCAGTTAGGGTTTTGTGGTAATTTTACCATTATCGTTGGACCATAAAAACAACCAAAAAGGTATTTTGGGCCAAAAGAGCACATTCTAGTGGGACCCATAGCTAAAAGGGTATAAATAGCATGTTGTTCTATGCTTTCATTACGCAATTATTATTCTGAGATTCCTTGGTATCACCAGTGCTAATTTAAGCATCAGAGTGTCTTTTGTAGGCACCCCTACACCTTAGACGACATTTATTGGGACTGAAGGACAATCAAGCTAGAATACTAGTTACTAGAAGAGTTTAAGACTTAGTAGAGTAGAACTTGGTGCTATAAGCACATATATAATATTTCTTCTTCGGTTTACTTTCTTGTTGTAACTACTTTACTTGAATCTTCTTCAAATAATCTTCCTTATAATCCTTCATTTGTAAGATATTCTTTGATGAAGATTTTGTATGATGAAATATATTTTTTGAAGCTTTAATCAATTATTTCATTCTTGAGATTAGATAGCATTTGATATAGAAAGTATTTATATTTTCTTCTCTCTTATGTTCAAAGATTCTCAACTAAAGAAAACTTAGGAAATAAATTATGTAATATCTCAATAGGAATAATATCAATTATAATCATATTTAATCAATATATGATCATAATAAATATAAAATATTTTTAGTCATTTATAAAATATTTCTATACATAGATAAATAATTACTTAATTTAAAAATATTTTTGGTTCAAAAATATAATTTGTTTTATGGGATCCTTCAAATCAAATTTAATTATTAAAAGATAATTTCAATGTTGTGACTCTTTCATTAATTATGATTCCAAAATATTCAAAAAAAAATATATATTAACTCAAATATTAAATTACTAATTAAATGAATGGAATGACTAAACCAAAATGATGCAGTTCTTTCAGGCTCATCTAATGCATGTAGTCGTTTCATAGCTTGACCATTCTTAGGTTGTCTAACGCATTGGCTCGTCTAGTCCATGTTAGCACAGGTGACCTTGTGCATAGATTTTATGAAGCAAGTGCATAAGATAATGTGAGATTGATGAAGATTTGTTGATGATCAAGCTTGTGGTCTATTGCATTAAGAGTAATCATAAAGATCTCAAAGCTTCAAGTTTGTATTGTATTCATAGACTATATAACATAGGATTAATGTCTTTTTGTCATGTATTTGTCCTTTTCAATATGTTTAAAAGGTTTTTGAACATGTTAAAAGGCTTCATGCATATAGTTGTGGTATGAATATATTCAATCAGTTGAATTCTTTTTCAATCGATTGATTTCACTTAAGTCAAGTGAAATCAACAGATTGTACGGACAAACCAACCTATTGAATTCATTTATGACCAAGCTATCTAAGCTGGCTTTTTAGAAAGTGAAGTAACATTTGAGATTTATGAGCGTGAAAACATTGATATGAATTTGGAAAACTCTCTCTCTATGGATTATACAATGTTCAACTTATGATTGAAGATCGTTGAATCTTGGAGAAAAGTTTTGCTTGTTTGAAGCATTGAAGAACATGTTTTGGTTAGCTAGGGAGAGCCTCCACCCAAGTTTGGTTGTTCTTCTGCTTTTGTGTGTTTCCTGGTGTGATTTCAGGTCTGCAAGTGAGATTCTTACAGTGTAGGGGTTAACGTTCTTGTGGGATTCAAGAATCTTAGTGTTTTTGCTTTATTCAAAAGTGTAATCTTTGAGGGATTTTGTATTTCTTTTGATATAGTGCATGATTAGGCTCAATTTGTCTTGATAAACTAGATGTAGCTCAATTATTTAGTGAACCAGTATAAAAATCAACATGTGATCCTTTCTCCCTTATCTTGTTCTTCATTTAAATCTCAAGAAAACTCATTAAATCAATCTTTGTAAGGTGTGCAAATGTTTTAACAACTAAGTTGGATATAATGATTGGACAAATCTTGAATGAGAAAGCATGTTGTTTGAGTGAGTTTAATGCTTTTCGTGTTTGTACATAATTTTGCAAAATATCAGTTGGTTGATTTTATATTTCAATTTGCTAAATCATACTGCATGAACAAATTAATCTGTTGTTTATGTTTTCAATCGACTGAAATGCATGGTCCTGCAGCAATACAACTCTGATTTATTGGTCAATTGAATTTGAATTAAAAGGGGTTTTTATAAGTTTTAATTAGGCATAATTTTTAGTACTCAGTCAATTCAACTCCTCTCCCCCTTCTTGGTTAAGAAAGACATTTTAAACCTAGAGTCCAATCTTTGTTTAAACTCGTCTACTCTTCTTTTAGACTTTTTTAATTCAATCTTTATATGTTTGCTTGTTCTACACTAATATGTTTTTGGCAAAACTTGCTTGAAACTCATATACACAGATTGTATAGTCAATTATATAATCACAATTTATACTAACATATATAAATTTTCAATATATTTACTATAATGGTTGCATAATCCAAAATTAAGCTTTTTTAAGACGAGAACATTGAATTATTAAGAATTTAAACTAAAAACAAGTAATAATCATAGAATATAAGTCATATCAATTTTATTGAATATGAAAATAGTGATTACGAGAATTAAATTTGTCACTTACATTTATAGAAAAATTGGAAGACTTTAAAGACTATATAACAAATCGCTTAATTAAGTATTCTCCAAAAATTAGTTTACTTAATGATGGCGTGCTTAAGCGAGCTCAATTAGTTTAAGTACCTATTTGTATCTTGCTTTAGAAAGTAAAACCATGTTTTAGGGTTTCCAAACAAATAACTCACTTAAGTGAGCACCCATGCCTCACAAACAAGTAGAATAAATCATCAAAGCTTCCAAACGAATGACTTGCTTAAGTGAACAAGCATGTGTTGTCTTAAGTATACCTAGTGAATTCGAAAGTCCTAAGTTCTTCACTATTCCTATTATAATACTTATTATCTGTTAAGAAGAAAATAATAATGCTTAAGTTCTCGAAAAAATCAAATAAAAAAAATGAAAACTAAACTTTTAACTAGAAAAAGTGTTTACTTCTACAATACTACACTTTTAAAAGATGTGTACTTCAGATGTCAACTAATTGTATAAAAACACTTAATAAAGTAGAAGTGGCAATTATTATAAACGATAAAGAATTTTAAATGATTAAAGACTCCAAGCAATTTTTAATTGAAAATAACACTATTATCACAATGCATTTTATTTACTCGATAAAAGCATATCATAAATTCTCAATCTAATATTTACTATTCAAATAATAAATTAGCAGACTATATAGTGTGGTGTTTTTAATTTTTTATACTATTGATTAATTAAAAATAATTCATATAATTTATAATAATTATTATAAAAAGTTTAAATTTTATTATAAAAAAAATTTCTATTTTAAAAATATTTATATTATAATAATTCATTTTGTTCCTACAGGAGTAATACGAGGTTATTTATGGGACCAAAACAATATCTTACAGCAACTTCTAGACTTCTCAATGGATTCATGTCTTTTAGACATGTCAAAACGCATTTCAACCCATGAGCCAACTCGGTTCACCATGGGCTCGAACCGGGTTGGGTTAAGAAAAATTCAGTTTTTATAAAAGTGAGTTGAATTTAACCCGACTCACTTAACCCACGGATTAAACGGGTTTGAGCCGGGTTAATTAAGGGTGGGTTGACTCACTTAACCCACCAACATTTTTTTACAACTTTTTTAAATTTTTTTAATAATTATTTACTACTACTACTACTTATATATGTTCACAATTTCATATTTTTATATGCTAGAATGTTGCTCAATAATATTTGAATAGTTTAAATGTTTAATTAATTTGATTGTCAAGTTATATATGTTGATACTTTATTCTTTAACCATAATCTTTATAGTAAATTACTCAAACAACCGTCTTATAAACAATTTTTTCTAAATTAGCATGACAAAAATGTGTAGTTTTTTTATTTATATTATGTTGAATAGCATGAAAAAAGTGTGTAATATTAGTCACGTTTTCTTGATCTATTTGGACACTTTCTTGGAAACAATTCATCATATATTGGTGGTGAGCATGATGAAAATATTGGTTCTTGATTTTACTATGATTGTCATCTCATGGGTTGGTTAAAAAATTATTTAAATATTTTAATACTTTAGAATAAATACATAAATAATTTTTTATATGGGTTGGTGAGTCACCCATTTAACTCACCAACCCGTGGTGGGTTGAGCCGGATTGTAAAATTTCTCGCTCACAATAAAGTGAGTTGGGTTGGGTTCATTCATTTTCAACCCAGCTGGTGGTGAGCCAACCCATGTGAGCCAGGTTGGCTCACTTTGACATGTCTAATTTCAACATATACTGATTATATTCAGGGTAAACCTATTTTACAATTATTTCAAAAAATAAATATTGCAAAATAAAGAATTATTTAAATTTTAACACATGATACAATTTACAAAAAGATATAAAAGTAATGATTAATTTTAAATTTTTTTAAAATTTTCTTATATTGTTTAGAAAGTAAAATTGCAACAAAGAATAATTTATAAAATTTATAAAAATATGTAGTGATGTATGCAAATCATTTTTATATCTTACTTCTAATTACATTTTAAATTTAGAATATTTTGGCTCTTAGTAACTAAGATTTTACTATATATCCAACTATCTAAATTTTACAAAACAATTAAAAAAATCAAAATCACCCTAGAAATATTTTCAAGAAAAAAAAATCAACAATGAAGTATAATTCTGAATATTAAAAATCAAATAAGTCAAAAAAAAAACACATTTAATATTAGTAACAAAAATAGGGAGATAAAATTGCCATATCTATCTCTACTTTAAGAAACATTGAACATTGAAATTGTAAGGCCCACTTATTTTTCTGCCCAAAAAGTTTAAGGGTCTAGCCTCATCTATTGGGCTTAAGGGCCAGTCCATAGGGTGTCCCCAAGGACTCCCTTTCAGTCTCTTCGTTTTCCATTCTACCCACTTTGCAAAAACAGTCCCTTTGCTCACTTCCTTTTTCCCTCAACAGAGCTATGCTAGGGTTTGGATCCCATTCGTCTTCAAGCTAGCTCAACCCCATTTTTACTTCACGTAAGTTGGTCTTCAACCCATATCCTCTCCTCTCTAATCTTATTTTCGTGGTGCCAACAAAGGTTCATCTTGATAACCTTGTTTTCTATCTATGCCAGTGTTTTCCAGCTCACGAATCTGCTCCTGGAGCTGTAGTGCCCATTTTCTTAAGTGTTGGTGCATTTTCTAACTTTTTTCAGGTAAGGGAAGCTAGGGTTCCTTGTATTTTTTGAAAATCTGTCTATTTTTTTCTTTGCTTCGTGTTCGTATGGCTTGGGTGCTGCTATGGTTATATGGAATACCTTGTTATGTTGTTTGGGATTAAATGTATGGCTGATGCAGGTGAGAACAGTGGCACGAACTGGTATTCTCGCCCAAGCGGGCTTGTCTCGCCTCGGCGAGAATAGCAGAAACTGGTCTAGGTTCCAACTCGAGCTCTCGCTCAGGCGGAGAGCTTTCGTTTGAGCCACGAATCATCTCGCTCAAGCGAGAGGGGCTCACCTAAGCGAAAACTCATAGGAACCTGATGTGTTTCACTTCAGTAGTAGCTAAGGCGAGGGGCCTCTCTTTTGGGTGAAAGGCAGTCTCACTCAGGCGAGGAGATCTCGCCCAAGCGAGAATTCACGAAACCTACAATGCTCTCTGATGGCAGACTCACCTAAGCGAGAGCTTGTAGCTTGAGCGAAAAGTCTCTTTCGCCTGAGGAAGGGTCATGGCTTGAGCGAGACTGGTGCATGCTCTAATGCTATTCTCTTCCTTGTTTTTGATGATTGGTTGCATGATTGAGTGGTTTCCCTAAATTAAAGTATGAAACATGTGAATATGTATGCTTTATCTATTTGTGTGGGCTAGAACTAATGAGCTTGGTATGATTATGCATATGACACATGATTGGATGGTTGGTTAAATATTGGTATGCATGATAAATCTATAATTGGTTGGTGAGACATGGCTATGGTATGGGTAGCACGTAGTTCTATGAACCTCTTGGTGAGAGTTCATGGTGGTGCCTCATATAATGGACGTAATTCCATGAACCTCTTGGTGAGAGTTCATGGTGGTGCCTTATGTAATGGACATAATTCCATGACCCTTTTGGTGAGAGCTCATGGTGGTGCCTCAAGTAATGGACGTAATTCCACGAACCTCTTAGTAAGGTTTCGTGGTGGTGCCTCAATATATAATTAAGTAAGGATTGCATTCTAAAGCTCTAAACATTGAGTTAGTCTCACGTAAAGCATACTGACTCAAGTGGAGAGAGTAGCAGGAGGCCCTAGTCTTTCGCAAGATAATGGTCTTAGATGTTTGAAGGCTAACCTTGTGTATGGTAGGGTGAAACCCATTGGCTGTAACATCCCTAAGGAATATTACTTAAATAAATAAATAAATAAGAAAAAGAAATTAAATCGTCATAATATTATTATTCCCAAATGTGGGAAAATTTTATTATAATTAATCATGCGCCAAAAATTGTAAGAAAGTAGTCATAAAGACGTTACAATTTCCAAGAATCCATAATCATAAAATAAAAACATAATCAAATATGCTTAGCTCTAATCCCAGCTAGCCCTCACTCCATCGCCTGAGCATCCTCAACATCACCTGTATCATCATCAGCTCCCGTGTAACGAATCACACGATCATCGCCACACACAAACAGAAAGGGTGAGCTGAGAAAATAAAAATAACATATATGCATATATATAATAGCATCAGATAAATCATACACCCATTTAATTCAACCTACGTAGTTCTTGGCCAAGACCTTAACCCTAAGGCTTTTCAGCCTTCAAATCACACAAATTGTTAGCCTTGGACTCGGGAATATGATGCTCACACGAACCTGCCCACTCGTGGTCCTGCCTCTACGAATCTCTTCGCTCGTAGTCTTGCTCTACGAATCTCTCTACTCGTAGTCCTACTTTATGGACCTACCCGCCCGTAGTCCAACACATGTGATCCACCAGCCCCGTACCTCCCCGCACGTGGCATCTCTCCAGCATGAGCGCGGAACATACGAATCTACCTCGCTCGTATCCCCACGCGAGAGTAACTTGATATGAACCTCCCCGCTCATATCATCACATGTTATCCACCATCCATGAACCTACCCGTTCATGGCACAGCATCTCCCGATCCAAGTATAGAATTATCGCTTAAAAGCAATGCACACAAGTCATAGTCTGTTGGGTTTTCGCCAGGCGCAACACCAAGTGCCTCTAGGCTAAACTGACCCAGACCGCCTGGCGATACCTTCTCACCGCCAGGCGCCACCGCTCTCCTGGCCCTGATGAGTTCAAATTTTTGCCCTCATTTAATATTTAAAATTGGGGATTTAATTGAATTTTCTGTGCTTAAAGATTGATTTAATTAGGATTTGTGATTATTGGATTTATTGAGTAAGTTTGGTAAAA
>Ga0214542_1009491_pt1 | contig 15027 bp, 9 predicted proteins | sample CNSS1metaG_FD_160096 | JGI IMG/M metagenome (GOLD analysis project Ga0214542, IMG submission 160096) | Root nodule microbial communities from cowpea collected in UCLA plant growth center, Los Angeles, California, USA - CNSS1 | ecosystem: Host-associated > Plants > Roots > Nodule | place: USA... | reverse complement strand
TACCCACTTACAACCCAATGCTTTCTTTCCTGGCGGTAGTTTTGTGAGATCCCAAGTTTCATTAGTTTCAAGAGCATGAATTTCACGAGACATAGCTTCACGCCAACGCTTGTCCTTCATAGCTTGATAAAAAAATAAAGGCTCTTGTTCGGTGTGCAAGGCTGCAAGAAAAATACAGTGTCGAGTAGAAAAAGAATCATAATTCACAAATTTATGTAATGGATAGGACAAACCTGAGGACGATGGTGAAAAAGATGAACGGTTAGAAAGACTCTTGAGTATCGTGTTGTGGGTGACAAAATCTCAAAGTCGAACAGATGGTGTCTTGAGTCGGTGACCGCGACCAATCGGGACCAACGTGGAGGATATTATGTTGGGAGGCACAATAGTTTCTAGGGAACAGGTGGTCGTAGGGGCTTCAGTGAGGGGAGACGGAACTGGAGCTGAAATTGCAATTGTGTCATCAGTAAGCACAGGAGGAACTTCGTCATTAAGGTCAAAACTAGGGTTGACAGTTTCCTCTAAAAGGTTCGCAGCCCCTGGGGTTGATGCATGACCCCCCTGGTCGGTAAGGGTAGGTTCTATACAATCACTCATGGGAAGGGTGTGAAGGTCTGGATCATTGGTTTCAAGGATGAGTCCAGGATTAGAACCATCAAGTGGAGGAGAATTGGACTGGAGTGGCAAATTGGGAGGCTCAACAAATGGAAAAACATCTTCATGAAAACGAACATCACGGGAGACAAAGAAAATTTCTTTGTCGAGGTCAAACAACTTCCAACCTTTCTGGCCAAAGGGATACCCGACAAACACACAACGACGACTGCGACTATTAAATTTGTCTCCTCCCCTATTTTGATTGTGTGCATAACACAAGGATCCGAATATTCTCAAGTGATCATAATTTGGTGCCTTCCCATGAAGAATTTCATATGGTGTTTTGCCATTTAATACAAAAGAAGGAGTGAGATTGATCAAATATCCAGCCGCTAATACACATTCCCCCCATAATTTGATAAGAAGATTACCTTGAAACCGTAGTGAGCGAGCAACATTAAGAATATGTCGATGTTTGTGTTCCACTCTACCATTTTGCTGTGGTGTTCCAGTACAAGACGTTTGATGAATAATGCCATGTTGTAGAAAATGGTCTTTTAAGCACATAAATTCAGTTCCATTGTCAGATCGAACAATTTTAATGCACTTGTCGTACTGGCGCTCAACAAATGTGATAAAACTTTTTACCATGCCTGCGACTTCTTTCTTTTCTTTTAATAAATATATCCAAACGCCCCGAGAATAATCGTCCATAATGGTTAAAAAATAATATGCACCACAAGACGATGGAGTTCTATATGGTCCCCATAAGTCACAATGGATTAATTCAAAAATAGCTGTAACATGATGATCACTAGAAGGAAACGAATTTCGCGTTTGTTTCGATTTTTCACAAACTTCACAAACTTTATTAAACTCCTCACTCTTACACGTATTTGATATGATGGGAAGCATCCTTACAATTTTATGTGATGGATGTCCCATTCTTATGTGCCAAAGTTCTAGTTGACTCTTTATTCCCACATGATGTGCCGTAGACTTGTGCACCCCACGATACCAATACTGTCCATCTTTCCGTTCACTCACTCCAATCAGCGTCCTCGAAATGCGGTCCTGCATCATACATAATTTGTCAGTGAATTGTATCACACAATTGCCTTCATCAGTTATTTGAGGGACAGATATCAAATTGCATTTGAGTTTTGGCACATATAAAACATTTGTTAATATCAGTCCTCCCTCAAGGATCACATTTCCCTTTTTTTCAAGCCAACACTTCTTCACCGTTTGGTAATCCCACTGGGCATCCTTGAATTTCTTTCATATCACACAAAGTTTTTAATGAACCTGTCATATGGTTAGATGCACCACTATCAATAATCCACAAATCCCATAATTTCTTACGGGTCATTTTCTCTGTGTCATGTGACTTTTTGGAATTGATCATATTTGTCAATACTTGCCATTGTTCATCAGTGAAGCCAGCCATGCCAAGCGACTTGTCTTCCACCTTACTTACGTCAGCTTGAACCACATTTGTTCGTATAATAGCTCCTTTTCCACGATTTCCTTGACGTCCTTGGCCCCTTCCATTGTTGCTTCCTCCATTCTTCGGACGATCCCCCCACCAATCAGGATATCCTATTATTTGAAAACATCCCTTAATATCGTGCCCACTCTTACCACAGTGAACACATATTGTAGATTTTTCCCCATAATCACTGCGACCTCATCCTCTGGTTCTAGCTTGTGCTAAAAAACCAACGACCATTCCTTTTTCTTCCTTTGATCGAGTGATATTTTTCATTCGTTCTTCTTGTATTGCCATTGAATATACGCGATTCAAAGGAAGCAAGGGGTCTGTTGCCAGGATGTTTGACCGCATTGTGCCATAAGTTCCTTCATCGAGACCCATCAAGAACTGATGAACCTTTTCTTCTTCCCTCCGCTTCTCGAGTTTGTACTTGATTCCACACGTGCATCCGTTGCATGTACACACAGGTATTTGCTCATAATTTCCTAACTCATCCCAAAGAGTTTTGAGCTTCCCATAGTAATTCACCATGGTCATACCATCTTGTTTGCAGTTCGCCAATTCCGCCTTTAGTTGCTGTATTCTTGGCCCGTTCGCAACTGAAAACCGTTCTTCGATTTCTTTCCATAGTGTCTGCGCATCTTCAACATACGCTACCGTGGATCGTAGAGTTGGTTCGATTGTGTTTAGAATCCAAGAAACAATCATAGACTGAACTGTCCACCAATCCTCGAATTCGGGTTCATCATCTCCAGGTTTCTCGTGAGTGCCATCCACGAAACCCCATTTTCGTCGTGCCCGAAGTGATACTCTTACAGCTCGAGCCCATTCATCATAGTTTTCTCCTCTCAATTGCACTTGCGTGATTATGCTTCCAGGATTATCACTTGCATGAAGATCATATGGTGAATGAATCTTCTTCATTCCTCCTCTTTCGGAGGACTCTCTGTTTTCTGCTGCCATTTATGTGTTTGTCGGGTATTAGAGCCAATTTTGCTCTGATACCATGCTGAAATATTTCTTTCTTCTGTGTCATTTCAGGAGCCTAATACATGTATATATATAGCAATTATATATATTTAATTTCTAGGATTCTATGCCTTACATTACGGTGAGGTAATTGCATCTCCTGATTGTTAGGTACTTAATTGCACTTAATTTCCAATCAGATTAAGGGATTCTCAATCATATCTCAATCATATTAATACCGTTTTATATATCATAACATTGTTATATTGTTATATTGTTATATCGTTATATCGTTATATTGTTATATCATCACATCTTTATACCAGTTATTGTTGGAAAATCACACACTAAGAAAATAATATCTTCAAGCATAAGCATACCCACAAATAAGTGTATAAAAATATAAAAAAAACACACAACAAAATTTAACGTGGTTCAGCACCTCAAGGCCTACATCCACAAATACTCAACCTCAACAAAAAACATTATCACTCAAGTGCAATTTTTTTAGGCAAAAATTACAAACCTTCGTACAATTTCTTATGGGCCAAAACTGCAAACCCTTCACAGTGCAATTTTTTTTGACAAAAATTGCAAACCTTCCAATGACACACAACTATCCAAGCCCCCCATACACCCCAAAAGCAACTCTTTATTTTTGTAATACTTTTCTACTACTCTCTTATGTGAAATCTTTTATGTAGTTTTCATTTTCTAATTAATCAAGAAACTACCCTATCATACAAGAACTTTTAGGAACTATGATTCTCATAACTATATTATTAGAAGAGTTCAAGAAACCTAGATCCATTACAAAGTTTTCTTAATCAATGTTTTCCCTTCTCTTACTTCTCTTTAATGACTTCTTCATGATATAGAATTACCAAGTAGAAAGTCTTCTCCTGTCAAAGTCATTTTTCTTTACGTTCTCTTCTGGAATGTAATCTTCTACCACTTGTCAGGAGCAACTGTCATATTAAATTCTAGTATTTTAAAAACTTTAATAAAATACTATAATACCCAGTGACGGAACTTGACCAAAAATTTTAGGGGGACCAAATTATATTTATTATATATAAATTATTATTTTTAATTAAAAATAATAATTTCTTTTAATTAAAAAATAATAATTTCTTTATATCATTTTTTTTATTCAAAATAAGCTCTCATGACAATAAAATTCAAACAATATAACAATAATATATATGAAAGAGTAACGTAAAGTTCATCAACAATAATATATATAAAAAAAATAAAAGTTACCTTTAGTCAGATGCATTTGATATGGACTCCATTTTAGATAAGTCCTTCATACCTCATCAATTTGATTTGGTGGGTATTGCCAAATTTGAAGACGCTTCCCCGCATCACATTCTAAAGTATTTTCAAATTCATTATATGTAACTTTAGGAACATTAGAGAGTTGTTTTTTGTTTTCTTCAATATTTGGATTCTCATGAAGTTTCTCAATTTTAAATGACGTAGATGCATTTTTTTCATCTTCATCACAAGTCTTCCTCAATATTTTAAGAAAACTAATAACTTCTAAATGATTAGCTTCCCTTACCTTAGAATAGATTCATAATCGTGTTCTTCCCTTACACAACTTCGAAGCCTAAAATAGCTCTATCTACACAAAGAAGAGTTTGATCAACAATTAAAGCATGATTTTATGATCTCTAACAGATAGAGATATGTCTAGAGAGTAGAAAAGTCACATACAAAAGGGAAACATATTGCTTCAAAAACAAAGAGGAAAAGATGAACTTACTCAAAAGAAGAAATTCTTCGATCCAAAATGTTCCTTAACTCTTCAATTTTGCTGTAGTGCAATTTGATTTTGAAAATAATAAGGAATTGATGGTGAAAATCGAAATGAAAATAACATGAGAGAAAGATATGGAAGCACATAAGAGAGAAATCAAATAAAAAAGTATAAAAATTATAATAGAGAAAAAGATGTAATTTTTAAATTTTGAAAAAGATTTTCCAAACTAAATTAATATAAATAAGGTAATAATAAAGTAATAATATATAAATAAAGTAATAATATATAAATAAAGTAGTAATATTTAAATATTTTTTTAAAATATATAAAAAATAAAATAAAATAAAAATGAATTAATATAAATAAAATAATAATTTATAAATATTATTTTTTAAATACATAGAAAAAAAAGTAAAAAAAAAAATGGTTGGGGGAGTCGTGGCTCCCCCTGTCACAACGTTCTTCCGCCGTTGATAATACCCCTATGAAGTGAAGTGAGAGAACTAATGTAATAAGTCTAAAATAATCCCCATAAATTTAATACCTTTATATTCTAATATTCATCACATTAGAATCTTTACATTAAATTTATTCTTTAAATTACATGAACCAAATATTAAATTAATATAATTTAACATTTTTGCATTACTCGATGTGGGATTTTGGTGAATATTCACTTGAGAACCAAAATTTATATCATTATATTGTTATATCATCATATTATCATATCGTCATAACGTTATATTGCTATATCATCCTGTCGTATGTGTATGTTGTTTTATCGTTATATCATGTTATCGTCATATCTTATATCATCTTATCGTTATATCATTATATTGTTATATCCTGATATCATTATATCGCTATATTTTCATATTGTTATATCGTCATATTGTCATATTTATAAAATTATAAAATTACAATTTATAAAAAAAAATTAATATTAAAATAACATGTGGCGACAATTGAGCAAATTGATAATAAGAGAATGAAGAAGAACTTTTCTGTGTGTCTTATTATTGATAGGAAGAATTTTATTTATAGATACAACATGGTAACCCATAAAGTATACAAATCAAATATTTACATAAAGAGTAATAAATCATATGGGTATCAATCATATGAGTAACTGTATCAAATCAATGGACAACCATTCATTCATAACACTCTCCCTTGGGTACCCATTGGTACCCATTGATAAGAGAATGTGTCTCGTTAAAACCTTACTAGGAAAAACTCTTTAGGATAAAAACCTAATGAAGGAAAAATAGTACACCATTCTATATAATATTGTTCTTTACATTTTCTATTTCTCCCCTTCATATAAAATTACATCATTAAGATAATGGAATCTAATTTTGTGAACTAATTGCTCAAAAGTTCTCCTTGGCAAAGACTTTGTAAATAAATCTGCTACATTTTCGCATGAACGAATCTTTTGGATCTCTATATCATCCTTTCAATTGAACAATGCACTATTGTCTTCATATATTGTTGTTGATTCCATTCTTCTCAAGGATAGACCACAGGTTTGTGGCACATGTTGAATTTTAGACATTAACTAAACATATTCACGACTTACCTCATGTAACTACTAAAAATTATTCATGATTTTGACGATATTGTTGTTATGGTCTCTTTCACATATCGTCATGAAATTATTTTTCTACCACATGTGAATAAATATCTTTTTATGATCAACCATTGTGACATTGTGAGAATATAATAAATAAATGCATCTACATAATCCATTAGATCCAATTTTGAATCATTTAGATAAAATAATTTCATATTTGTAGTACCCTTAAGGTAACAAAGTATATTTTCTACCCTAATTTGTTGTCTTCTTGTAGGTGAAGAACTATATCTTGCTTAACAAATTTACAATAAACGCAATATCACATCAAATATAATTAGCATGATACATTAGTGTTCTTATAACACTAAAATATGATACTTCTAGGTCAAGAAGAACTTCATAATTTTCTTGAGGTCTAAGAAGAGTATTTATCAACATGTAACGACCTCACAACTATTAGAGTGCATAATGAATGTGACTTGTCCATTTAGAACATTTTACACACCTTAATTATATAAGTTTCTTGATGTATAAAAAACACCTTTGCTTAAATACTCAATTTGTAATCTCAAACAAAACTTTTGTCTTTTCAAGATCCTTCATCTTAAATTTTTTCTTTAAGCAATTGATTGCCTTTGTGAACTCATTAAGAGTTCTAACGATGTTTATGTCATCTGCATAAACAATAATTATGGCAAATTTATTTTTGGATCTTTTCGTATACATACAAGAACAAATATGATTATTTCTATATCCTTCTTTTAATAAGTACTCAATAAGACGTTTATGCCACACACGTCTTTATTACTTTAATTAATAAAAGGGTTTGTTAAATTTTATTGAATAACCCTCTTTAGAATTTGTCTTGTTGTGCAAATAAAATCCTTCAGGAATTTTCATATAAATATGATTCTTAAGAGAACCGTAAAATAGGGTGTAACATCATCCATCAGATGTACATGCAAACCTTGTTGTGCAACTAGGATAATCAAATATTTCAATGTTGTTGCATCCAATACCAGTGAATGTATTCTAACAAATCAATATCAGGTTTTGTGAAAAACCTTGAGCAACCAATTATGCTTTGAATCTAATAATTTCATCATTCTTAATTTGATTTTTGCACAAAAATGCATATGTACCCAATGGATTTCACACCTTCAGGTATGTGAACAATAGGTTCAAAAACCTTTCGTTTAGCAAACAAATCTAATTATGCTTTTTTGCATATTTTCATTTTGGCCAACCATTTCTTTGTCGACAATCTTAAATGATCATTGGTTATTGATCCCCATTGGCATTCATAACATTCATCGTTATATTATATGTAAAAGTTTTATCAATGTTGACTTCATTTTCATTTCATATTATATGACTCATGACATAATTTATTGAGATCTCATCATTTTGAACAATTTGAGGTACTTGAGGTTCTTTTGGAACCAAATCATTAATTATGTCAAATGAATCTTTTGGGATTTTCACTTTTCATTTAGGTCATCTTGCCTTTTTTTTTCCTTTTTCTCATCTGAGTATTTTTATCTTTGAAACCATTAGTTCTACCACACTTCAAGCGTGTCTTTGGAACTAACAGGCCTACCACGCTTCAGGCGTGTTATGAATTAATATCAATTATCTTTGGAGTATTAGCAGCTGATATTGACTAATATTGAAAATGAATTATTCTTTGAACTTCTAGTTCACATTCTTTTGTACGTGGATAAAGATGAAATAATGATAATTCATTCCAACCAATACCTTTTTCCAATTGTTTTCTTTCTCTATCTAATGTTGAAAAAACTTATTCATCAAAGTGATAGTCGAAAAGTTGAACCATAAATAAGTTTCCTGTTAATAGTTCAAGATATTTCATTATTAAGGGAGAATCATATTCAACCTATATTCTCAATTGTCTATGAGGACCCATCATAGTTCCTTTTGGTGGGAAAAACATATACACCACACCCAAATCTTACATGACAACATTAGGTCATTGACTAAAAACCAACTGCATAATAAATTATTTGTAATAACTTGTTGGTTTGATGGGGATCAATAATGCAACATGCAAAATTGCATATCCCTAAGTAGCCATTGGAAGATTAACTCTCATAAGTAATGGTCTTGCAACCAATTTTATACGTTTTAGTAATGATTCTGCAAGTCTATTTTGAGTATGAACATGTGCTACTGGATGCTCAACTTCAATTCCAATTGATATGCAATACTCATGAAAAGCATGAGATGTAATTTCACCAGTATTATCAAAACATTTTCTTAATCGGATAATTTGGGCGGTGATGTACTAATAACTTTGTAAAGAATTGATTGCGAGTTGATAATAAAAAAATGTGACCATCTAGTTGATGCATCAATTAAAACCATGAAATATATAAATGATCCACATGGTGGGTGTATTAGACCACAAATATCACCATGTATTCGTTATGAAAATGAAATTGACTCATTTCTAATTTTTCTGGTGATGGTCTTATCATCAACTTTTGTGAACGTATAGTATATAAGAAGTCATTGGTCTGAAGAAGTTTCTTGACTCTTAAGTGGGTGTCCACATGAGTTTTTCAACTATTTTACGCATCATGATATATCCAGGATGACTGAACCGATGATGCCAAAAAAGAAATTCATTTCTATTTGTAAGCTTCTAGCTTACAATGACATGCGTCTTAATCACATTAATATATGTATAGTACAAGCCATTAGAGAAGGCTAATAATTTCTCCAATACACATTCTTTATTCGACTCAATTTGAGTGATATAAAGATATTCAATATTTCTTTCATTATTTGTCTCAATATGATATCCATTTAGACAAATATCCTTGAAACTTAATATGCAATCTTGTACCTCTTGGTAGAAGTACAGTAGCTCTTCTTGAGCCTTCAATTATATTTGTAGTACCAAAAATAGTACTAACATTGACTTCTCATATTACCAAATAAGAGAACAATTTATTATTCTTGAAAATTGTATGAGTTGTTGCGCTATCATAAGACACATATCCTCATCATTGGTGTCTAACATTCATTATTCATATAAACATAAATATTAATATTAGAAAATCTCATTTTTTTAACACTCTTATCACCAATGAGGTGATCAATGCTTCCATTTGGTTGAGCAGAGAAAATAATAATGTTAAGATGAGTAGCATCCATATGGCCATAATCAGAATCATCATCTTCATAAGTAAATTGTGTTTCTATGTTCTTCTCATTATTTTTAAAGATGCTTTGATGTACAGTAAGTACAACTCAAATGGCCTTTACTATCGTAATGAAAACTTATATTCTCATCTTGCACTCACTTTTATATTATGAAATTGCCTTATCTCTAGTCGACTTGGGACTTCCAACACATCTTCCTCACATCGAGGTATACATATCTCGTGCATGGAACTAAACATTAATGGATGGTCCTATAGCGGCCTGATAGCGGGTGAAATTATATGCCCAACAAACACAAATCTCGCTACGGTAGGCTTTAAACAATGACTATAATACCATGTTAAGAAGTGAACTTTAAACCTAACTCAACCTCACAAAATTGGCTTGTAAGGTGAGGTTTGTACCACATTTTTCTTTTCCTTTTTTCACATTATTGTGTCAATCTGGTGACAAAATGTGTCTTTGAAATTTCCTTTATAACCATGTCCATAATCAATATCACGATCATGAAAATATAAATCAAATGTTGTTGCATTCACTTATGGGAATGGAGCAGAACCAATTAGACAGGTTTCATGATTTTCTATCAAAAGCTCATTGCTTTGTTTAGCCATACAAAGGCATGAAATAAATTCATAATATTTATTGCAGCATTCACTTCTAGGAATGGAGCAGATTAGGCGGATCTCATGATTTTTCATCAAAAACTTTATTGCTTTGTTCAACCATACAAAGACATGAAATAAATTCATAATACTTGTGAAATTTCTTTTCTTAATATTGTTGTCGAATGAGAAAAATAGTTGCCTAGATGCTTTATTTCTTTCTTTCTTTAATGGTAGCCCAAAATCCATTGCATCTAAATGTATTTCAACATTTAAAATCCAATATAAGGAATTTTTCATTGTAATATCAAGATGACAAATTCAAAATTTACAATTGACATGTTTAAAATTAGTACATAAAATAATAGTAATAATCATCATAAAAAAAATAATAATAACAATAATAATCATTGTCATAATAAAAATAAATATAATAAGACAAAGATGAGAATTGATAAAGTCAAACAATTCTTATCACAAGAAGAACATTATAAGGTAAAATTATAAATGGAGAAAGGATTAGAAAGATTCTGGATTGAGACAAGCAGAGCACTATCATTAAAGAGAAAAAACTTCCACTAATCCTTAATTGGTTGGAGCATGGTGTTAATAACGTGTTATAAAATAGAGCTAATAATAGAGAAAAAAGATAAAGGGAAAATAAAGAATAAAAGAATGGGGGCAAGTTTTCTGTGTGTCTTATTACTGATAAGAAGAGACATATTTATAGATACAACATGGTAACCCATAAAGGATACAAATCAAATCATTAATACAAATATTTACCTTGAGAGTAATAAATCATAGGAGTATCAATCATATCAATCATATGAGTAACTTTACCAAATCAATGAACGACCATTCATTCATAACATTTAAAAGTTTATAAAAATTATTAGAGACCCAATTGAATGTTTCCAATTTTATAAAAGACTTAAAACATAATTAAACATATTTTTTATTTCTATAACTAAAATTTATTTTATCTATAACTATATACTTATACATATATATACCTATACCTGATATTTTTCTAATCTTACCTTTTTATTACTTTTAAAATTTAAATAATTCATGGTGGATCATACTTTTATAGACTTGGACCCAAGTTAACCCTAATCTACTTGAGTTCAAACTGACTTAGTTTAACTTAGACGTATCTTGATTTTAAATTTTTAAACTTAAAAGTAATTATTTGTTCTAAATTCAATTAAATTTAAATTTTAAAAAATCCATTTAAATAATTTCAAATAATAAAATTTTAGAAAATTGGAAATTGAATTTAATAATTTACTTTTTTTTATCACGATTGTTGATTTTTATACCTATATACAAAAAGAAAACAACAACCTAGGTATAAAAAACAACAATCGTGATAAATAAAATAAATCAAGAGGAAACTTAGGTTATGATCCCCATATGTACATTATATCTATGTTTCTTTCTCATCGCACCAGGAAAGAAAATCAAGATAAAATTGAGGTACTCTACAGATGAAAGACCAAATACCAAAATTGTGGAAGACCAGTTACCAAAATTATCATCATTCTCAATAGTTAATCCAAGTAGGCTTATCCTCTCAGACTTTGAAATATCGGTAAAGTTTATTACTCTTTATATTTTCTTAAACCAACATTAACTTCATTAATACTTCATTCAAACTAAGTTAATTTAAGTTCATTCTTGTGTGTATGTTTTCCTCTCTCTTACATTTTATCGCTTCCGTGCTTGCCATGTACTCTAATTTCTACGTATTGATGTGGTAGTTGATTTTGAGTCAATTTTTGTAAGCTATTCCACGACAAATTGAGTAAAACACAATCCAAAGAGAAACCCAATTCAATATTCTAATATTAAGAGAACAATTGACTATATGATTAGCCATTGATAAGTTCGGTGTGGTTTGATCCAAGCTTCACTTTTTAATTTTGTTAGTGCAAAATTTGACATCTACTACATCATTTTGCTCATAAGAAGAAGAATACCAACATTGAAAACAATCGGCATTAATGGTGCAGTTTAGAATTTTGGACATATATCGAAGAATAAACAGAGTATTTTGACTCTTTTACCCTCTTGTCATTTTTATTCAGAAAAGAAAAATAATCAAAATAGTTATACGTAAAACTATCACTATAATTTTTATATCTACTTACTATATCTTCATTCATACTAGTATTCTCAATAACAACATGGTTCTTTATTAATTACCCAGTTTACACATGAATTCTAACTTTCTATCAAATAACGTAAAATTCAACCACCATATATTTTTTTCATATAAAGTTAAAAGTCCATGATATACTGTTGAAGGATTGAATTTTTTTAATCTTATTTTCTTAAAATATAAATATAATAACAGTAATAGTTTTCTTAAAAAGAAATTAAATAATTTTCATGTCTTTCTTTTTTTCATATATTTCTCTTATTGTTCTTTCTTTTATATACAATGAAAGTGAAAATTCGAAAAATAACACCTGATATTTAATAACATGGTATTTGATTCATGTTCTCATAAAATGTGCAGATGTAACAAAATTGTTCTAGTTGAGAAAAATAGTGATTCCTTTTAGAGTATTTATTGTAGTGTACTTCTTTTTATCATACCATTTTTTTTTATAATTAAATATCCTGCTGAATTATAATTTTATGCTAAAATTAAAGTTGACATTTTTTATGTTCTATCCCATTTATTTTTTATTTGATGATTATATAATAATAATTACTTCTATTAGAATTTTTTATATTATTTAACATATTTATTTCGAATTACGTATTAATTTTGATTTAATTGTAATAAAAAATATTTATGTTTATATAAGAAAATAATTATCAATTTATTTATTAATATTCAAATCATATTATACTTAATCCGTATTAATGCAAATAAGATTAAGACGGTAAACCTAATATTTGCCACGTGGAGAGTTTTGATTGGAAATAGAAAAGTGAAGTTTGTCGGTAGTGTATGTTATAGAGTGTGAACATGCTTCCTAGACACAGACATCAATCAACGGCTGGGAACTTCACTTAATATTCTGTGCTCTGAAAAAAAGAAGAAGGAAAAACCTAAATTTTGAATTACAAATTTAACCCTAATACTAATATTGACATTTAATAAAATATTAAATTGTTCGAATAAAGCATTAAATCTTATTAGAAAACAACCTGTATAAATGAGGCTATTAATATGCCAATTATTTTTATTTAAGATAAATGGATAAATTCATTCTTAAATATTCTAAATTTAGTCTTTCAAAATATAAAATACTGATTTAATTTCTGAATATGTGAAAATTGTAAATGAGCTTCAGAATATTATAAGTTATTAATAAAATAGTTCTTAATTTCTTGGTAAGTTAATCTTTAAAATTACATTTTAAAGACAAAATGGTCCTCTAAATTTCATATTCATATACGAAATAATTGTTTTTATTATTTATGTCAAAGCTACGGATAAAAATTGTCAAAACTAATTATAATATTTATGATGTACTAAAAGATAAAATAAATAATTATTGAAGTTCTTGATAAATCGAATTATTTAAATTTAACTTATTAAGTATTCGATTAAAAATTATACAAAAATAACGATAAAATTTGATATAGAATTTTATGTAAAATATCCGTATCTTTTAATTAGATGAAGCCAAATGTGTCATGAACTCATCCCGTTTAATTAAGCAAATAAGTCCAAATTTGGTAAAATTTTAACATAATTTTATTTTATTATCCACTTAAAACTTCAAAGATTGCAATTTTATTTTATACATATACATCTTATTTAAATAGGCAAGAATCATAATTTCATTTATTCATCATAATAAATGCAAAACCTTAAACAAAAAATTTCTTAATTAACCGTATTTTAGTGATAGGTTCTATAAGAATTACACGATCTATTTAATCAAATAGCTAGCGACAAACTCCTATATTTATAATCTCCTATATTTATAATCGCTGCAAAATTAACCTTTCATACTCTAATTTATAGTAACGACATATCACATCAACACATTTTGAATTAATTAAATTTTATCAAAAGTATAATAAAGTTATAAAATAGATTCGTTAAATAGCACATGAGAGTTGCAATTTCTTTTTGTAAATTTTAATACATCTAAGTCAATAAAACGTGTTAAAAATGTATTAAAAATATAATCAAACTATAAATGGATCAAATAAGTTCGGTTGAACAAAAATGGATTGAATAAGTTGAGTTATATTTCAAATCTTTTAATCAAATGAAGGTTAAGATTTGAATTTGAATACTTCAAATCAAGAAACCTAATACAGTAACTTTTTTGAATTTTTACTTTCAAAATTAGACTTATTTATCCCCCTATTCAAAATATTCTATGCTTAAATCATACCTACTATAGTTTCTGTTCAATAAAAAGTATGCTAAAAATCGTCTTATTTTTTAAATAAAATTCCTAGCCAAAAGATATCACTTTTCCAAAAAATACATAATTATATAATAATATAAATTTCTTCACGCTACCAATGTTTCAATTTTTTGTCATAATCAAATGCATAAACCTCTTTATATTTAATATAGTAATGTATGGATCAACAAAATTCACTCTTTTAACTTTATTTCTCTTTCCCTATTTTCACTTCTATTTCTTTAATAAAATTAATTGAATATACAAATTTGTGGAAAGTAATTTAAAAAAGTGAGATTCTTTTATTTATTAGGCTTAAATATACATTTGGTCCCTATTTTTGTTGATTTTATTCAATTTGGTCCCTATTTTCGTTTTATGTTCAATTAGATCCTCATTTTCGTCAAATTGTGGTCAATTTGGTCCTTTTCACTAAC
>Ga0214542_1009490_pt1 | contig 15028 bp, 5 predicted proteins | sample CNSS1metaG_FD_160096 | JGI IMG/M metagenome (GOLD analysis project Ga0214542, IMG submission 160096) | Root nodule microbial communities from cowpea collected in UCLA plant growth center, Los Angeles, California, USA - CNSS1 | ecosystem: Host-associated > Plants > Roots > Nodule | place: USA... | reverse complement strand
TTTAATTATTTTTTTAGTTTATTATTTTTTATTTTAATCATATTTACATATTTAATGTATATTTTAAAAATAAAATAATATATTAATATTTTTTAACAAATATTTTAAAATAAATATATGAAACGGAAGTTGAAATCCGTTTCAAAAATTTAGAAATTTATAAAACGGATCTTAATATCTGTTTTAATTTTCTTTTAGATGACCATATGTGAATATTTCTGCATTGAAGGTTACACCAAATTCAACAGAACCATTAGGAGTGAAGGTGTTGAAGTCAAGAGGGATATTCCCTGAAGCATACTAGTATTGGATTGGTGTTGAAGTCAAGAAACCAAGCTTGAATCAATCTACATGAATTTGCCAGTGCAGTTGCAGTTTATTAACATAGGAAAACAAAACATTGAAGCTAGAACAGTGCTTACTTGCCACATCTTGAAAATATAGACAAACGAATTCCTTTTCATAAGTAGCGGGCTAGCTTGGATGGGTTGTGGTGGTGGAGGTTCAGGGAGGATGTGGAGAGTTTGGTGGTAATGGTGGAGGCGAAGAATTGTGCCCTCTGTCATCTTCATAAATTGCCATTGTTGGAGAGGTTGAGGAGGCGGAGGGCAGAGACGAACGAGAGCGCCGGAGGGATGGGGCCGGAGAATTTATTGTTGGCGAGCGAGAGATTGGAGAGGAATGGAAGGTGAGCTATGTCGACAGAGAGTCCCGGAGAGGTTGAGTCCGGTGAGGTTGAGAGCGACGACGTGGAACTTGGTAAAACGGATTTCAAATTCCGTTTCACACCTTTATGAAACGGATTACGTAAGCTGTTTCAAGAAAAAAATTAAAATATTTGGGAAACGGAATACGAATTCTGTTTCATAAAATTGTGAAACGGATTTTGTAATCCGTTTCAAAAAAAAGTTCGAATTTTTTTAAAACGGATTACAGAATCCGTTTCATTATTTTATGAAACGGAATTCGTATTCCGTTTCCCAAAAAAGTTAAGCTAATATTAAGGGTATAATAGTAAATTTTAGGGGTGCAGAAGAGCCCGTTATTTTCTACTTGCAATCCTTGACTTGAACACCCTCTATGTTTCCTTTGTAGAAGCCCGTCTAGATCTTTACTATTTGCACCTCATGAGGTTTTATTATTTACACTACCGAAAAACAATATTTCATAATACAATTCTAAGAAATACTAAACAATTTTTAGTTACAAGAGTATTTTTCTTGTTTTTCATTCATGAACTCATCATTTTACCCTCTATTGAAAAGTTCTCTTAGTATAAGACCTAAAGCACAATCTACTTACCATGAGTAAATTGTGTGATATTGGGTGTGATGTTGCTTTCAACAAGACCAATATAAAGTAAAAAAAAAATGTGATGGAACCAATTAATTTATCCTAATCAAAAAGGTAATTTAAGTGAGATCAACATGAACAAGTTCTCATCTCATAAAGTCTCGCACCTCATGACAATTAAAAAAGACTTAGATTTGATATAGAAAGTGTGGTTAAACAAGTCTCAATTTACTTTTAAAACTCAAAAACACAATCTTATAAGGAGTTTGTCGTTAGTGTCAATCAAAGACAATATTTTGATTGATGCATGTATAAAAGGCAAAGAGGTTAAAGTATCTTCCAAAATTATCTATGTAGTTTCTAGACAAAGATCTCTTAAAGAGTCGTAAAAGTGTTAAAGAAGTTCAACTCCTAAATGGTAAACTCATCACACTCTAGGTTGCTTCTAAAGTTGGTAAGGAATGATAAATCATTCCTCAAATGATAAAGCTCTCATTATTAAAATAAATATTTTAATGCATTATTATGTTGGTGGATTATAACACAATACCTTATCCCAATCTCTACGTGCAATAATCGTCATTTATTACATTATGTAGCAATCACACTCATAGCCTTAAGTTTGTTTATAATACTAAATTTAAAACTAAAAATAATCTTATCAACTACTTACATTGCAAAAGTGTATAAAAGAGTGTAATTAAAATGCCTTGAGGTGCATGCACATGAGCTTCTATGATGTTGCACTTAGCTTACATTTAATATGTTATATCCAAAATAGACACAAAAGGCATAAGAACGTTACTAATTAGTGTACATCCAATTATGTAAGGTCAACACAATAGACAATAAATAAAATTTACAAACTATTCTACTATTTATTTAAAGTAAACATGAGGTTTCTTCTTTAAGTAGCAAAATTATGCAACAATGTGATCAAGCAATGATATAACAAGTAGTTATGATTGATGTTTGCATTCGAAAATGTTTATTGTAATATCTTTGTTAATTAAGTGTAATTTGTTTAATAAAATTTGGGCTACTCATGTATATATATGGAGAACAATAAAATTGTTTCCTCATTCGACCAAGCTACTAATGGCGTATGTTTGCATTTCCACTTGTTTTGTTACCCATGGGATGATTGAGTTGAATATCCTAAAACCCATACGTGTCATGTTCACCCTCATTCAAAGAAAATCCAAAGTATACTTAAGTTATTTAAGGCATAATAAATTAATGAGGACACAGATACACATATATGAGTAATGAATGAATGATTGAAAAACCAAACATACATCATCCATATTGTACAATAGTATATGTTTATGCAATCTCCAACACACCAAACATATGTATATACAATGGTATGTCACCTTCCTTGCAAAAAATAGTGGCATCCTCTTAACACCATGTCAACATTGAAATAAAATTGATTTATCGATTCATAATATATTTAAGGGTTAAATATGTTTTGTATCTCAAAATTATTTTAAAGAATTGTATTTCGTTCCTAAACTAAATATATACATATTTCGTCATACACTTTATAAAAGTCATGTAAAACATCATTTCTTGAAAATGTCACTTGAAGATTATATTATAATTAGCTTCATTTGTCCACTAACATTCCCCGAATTATTTATTAAGAATCATACATGTTTTTCATAAAGTGTATGGATAAAATAACTATATATTTAATTTAGAGATAAAACACAAATTTAAAAATAATTTAGAAAGAAAAGACATATTTAACCTTCTTGGATTTATTTATTCAAAATTTACATTATACAATTTTTACTAATCTCCCTTAAAATTTATGATTTTTTTATTTTATTTTTTTTGCTTTGCTATGTTTGCTTCCAACAAATTGAGGTGTATTAATTTGAAAAACAACTACCTATTAGCTTATACTTTTGAAAAACTTGGATCAAAGCTTTAAAGTAGTCTTTCATGGATATAATGTTAGATCGAATATAACCATTTTAAGTGTGGTTAGACTCGGGTTTATTAAATTTATGGTTAGCTCGACTTGTGTTTGTACTGATATATAATGTAATGAATACTCTTTTAGTAATTTAATACAAAATTCTTTTTTCAAATAAAAATTATTTCTAATTTGACTTCTTATTAATTATTATATTTTTTTAGTTAAAATATTATATTTATTTTGAAAGGTCAATAAATCAGTAGTACATATATTGTTATTCTTCATATTTGGTTGAGAACCTTACTCTTAAATTGAAGTTTGTGAGACAAATGAATTATTATTCAATGTCTACTTTATAATTTAAAAGAAAAGGTGGAAGTAAAGAATAAATAATTCCAAAACTGAAAATATGTAAAGAAGTCGATAATATGTTCAAAAGCAGAAGATAAGATATTTTATTAAACTTTTATTTAGTTAACTGAATCAATAAATATATAGTGACTAGGTGTATTGGAAATATAAAATAATTTTAACTTGGAAAAATTTAATGTTGAATAATCAAATTTAATTTAGTAATTGTAAGTATTTAAAAGTTGTTATCAAATATTTTAAAAAAAATAAACCTTAACAAATGTAAATGATTTATTTAATGTTTGAATTGTTGACATTAAATAATTAAGCTCAAATTTAATAATTTTAATTTTTTAAAATTATTATTAGTAATGATGTTTTATATTTTAAACATTGAAAAAATTATGAATGTTTTTAGAGAGTGAAAATATCATGGGATCTTATTAGTAATTATAAATGTATTAATTTTGATAATAAATAAAACTGAATGCTTAAGACTTCAAAATTATAAGAAATATACAAACAAATTTTTAATCAAATAATAGTTGAAATTAAAGAATCAAATTAATGTTTAATAATTCTAATTATTTATATTTTTCTTCATTGTTACATAAACTTTTTCATAGTACTGGTGTGAATTATAATAATTTAATAATTTTCTGTTTTTAAGAGTTTTTTAATTCATTGTTATAATAATTTAATATATTTTCAATATCTTTATTTTTTAATTTTATTATATTTAAAACTGATTTACATATTAACTTGTGTTTTAATTATTTTTAAATAAAATAACCGGTAATTTGTTGACAGAATAAAATTTATTTATTTGACAATGATTCAAACAAAAAATATACAATATATTATTATTGAATTAATTTAAAGTATCTTAAACACTGAGTGAAATACAAGATGATATTTTATACATTTATGAAGTTAGTTTGAATGTCTGACCATTGACGGTATACATTTTATTTATCTTTTAAGTACAAGGATTTTTAGAAATAAAGTAGATAATTACTTGAAACTATAAATAGGTTGCATATTATTATTAAATTAAAAGCTTAATATGAAAATCAGTTTCAAGCATATTTAAATTAAAATTGTTAAAAACTTAATGGAATGAAGAATAGTTTTTCTAGTAAACATTTTTAAAATATTTTACCAATTTATAGGGTTGACGTGAAATGTAACCACAATAATATTTCGATATATATTTGACACATTTACTTATTAGTTATTTTTTTAATTAAAAATTCACTTTTTATAAGTGAAACACTTTTTTTTCTAGAAGACTTGTATTAGCATGTTTGATAGAGATTAACACTTAAATATTAGAAATGTTATTGGTAAATATTTTATTTTGTATTATTATTTGTATTTGCTATAAGAAAAGAATACTATAATATGCTTTAGCTTCTTACTATAAGAAATCGTCTCGTCTTATCTAGGTGAAATATATAATAAATGATTAAAAAAATTAAAATTAATTTTAATTGTAATGTAATTGTTACTTTTATGGTAAACATTATTTATTTAGGTAAATGTTCTGAACATTACTTTTAAGAGTGGATGACAAATAGTTACTCCAATTATGTAATTTTAATTAGATTTATTACTAGCTACTTTTATTACCTATAAATACAACATATCTAAAATATATAACAAACACAACAACTCTTAAAAAAAAGTTGAGTATGTTGTCCAATGTATATTCTATACGTGTAAAAATTTATAATTTTAAGCCATTAAATGGATTAAAAAATCTAAATTGAAGTTGTATAGGAAAAAATTAACAAACAAACAAATTTCGTGTTTCTGTTTAAAATTTATTTGCAGGTATATATTTCTTATGGACAAACCAGAAATGCATAACATACACATAAGGTATTTGAATATGAAAAGGCAAAAATGTATATTCATAACTTACCTTCTGTGTATAGGTACTTAATCCAAAATCTGTAATTTTCAGAACACCATTTGAATTCAGAAGAAGATTCTCTGACTACAAAATACATTGAGTATTGAATATGAGTCTCACTTAAGAAGAAAAATAATTGATTCCTGCTCACACTTATATGAGTTATGAATCTGTTAATTAAATTAGTTTAGTGGAGAGGATTGTGGTAGATAATGATAGATCTTCAAATCTCTGTGGTACACCCCTCTACTATGACAGTAATCAACTGCATTGATTAGTTGGTGGAAATAACTTCTTGCTTCATCCTCTTTAAGTCTTCCACTTTGAGATTATGCAAGATGCAAGGAAAATCTCAATGTACTAACAATTATTATTCTAATAATATCACCTCCAAGAGATAAAAAAAATGTGAAAACAGTACGAATATATATATATATATATATATATATATATATATATATATATATATATATATTCTTAAAATCCAGCTTCATCCATCTGCAACAGTTAGTAAGTGTGTGGATTAATCTTTATTCTAATCACAATGTGAAATAAACCAAAAACTCAATAAGAAAAAAACTTATAGTGAAGAAAAAACTCAGAAATTATTGCAGTGCAGCAATGCTACATGTGTAAGTCCTAGTTAGTAAGGCATAGATGGGGATGGATTAATCTTTTATTTAATCAATTTGTTGTAGCAATTTTTTAGTGTCCATTACATTTTCAATAAATGAAGATTAGGGAAACGACATATTCCCTCTGCTATCAAGTTTCCATATCAGTAAAATGTGAGAGACTGTGAAACACCTAGCTATTCTAATGTCTCAAATAATAGCAGCAAACACACAAGTTCAGACTTCTTTTACAAGTTTCCATATCAGTAATATGCTATTCAAAAGTCAAAGTAATATGCTATTCAAAACCCAACTTAGTTACACACCTTAATTCAATATTTTAACTCCCCAAAAGTTATTTACCTCCACTTAAAACGCTTAATGACCAACACCAACCAATTCTGAATCTTCACTGGACAATACAGCCTTCACTCTTGGTGTTCAAATTAAAGAGCTGCAGTTGAAAAGCATGTCTTAAACATCAACAAAGCCTCCCAGAACGTGCCTACCAGAATGTGCATCAGGCAGATAGAGAAAGCAAGAATGACACAAAATCAATCGAATTTAATCATCCCAACACACACAAAAAGAAATCCTAATAGGAAAAACCCAAAACTAAGAAAGAGAGGGATAAGGAGTTACTGGGAATTGAAAATGGAAACCGAAATCTCTTTGCTCCCCTTGTTGGCTCGTGGGGTGACTGGAACGGAGAAGTGAGAGTGTTGCTGGAAGGGGCTTTGAAGGTGAGAGCAAAGGCGATGCTCTTGGACCAATGTGGTGTGCGATAGGTCGTGGAAGAGTGTAGAATGACTTGAAGAAGCCCTTACAGTGAATGCAGAAGCAAACTCACAGTCACAAACGTTGTTTATGGTAGATTGGGGAACGAGCTCGCCTTCACATGAACCCCCGATTCCGCTTAACCAATTCCAAACCTTCTCGCACTCACTATAGAAAAGAGATGCCAAACACTGAGAAATGATGCAATGGTTGTGGCACACTGTGTTGCGAACGAGGGGGCAACGAGTTTATGTTTGACAAACAAAATGGTGGAGCCAAAATAAAATTGAGAAAAGAGGAAAACTTCACCGTGAAACATAACCTAATTAAAGATTTTTTTTATTTTATTTAAGAGATGTATGCGTGGGCCAGTCGACGCCAATTATTGAATCCATATGCGTCGGCCAAGCCGACGATAAAAGCAATTACTCTTTTTTTTTATATAAATACTATAGAGTGGGATGTGCATAGGTTTAGCTCACGCTCTTTCGAGTCTCCATTATGGCTGACGTCATTTTTGGAAGCTAAACAGTGACATTCTTGTAGTGTTTACTGATTCTTGTAGTGTTTACTGCTTGCATTGTGTTGTTTTTAATTTGTTGTACTAATTTTACATAATTATTATATTTAATTAATTTGGTTCATGGTCATAAGAATGAAAAACCCTGCGATAGGTGATTTATTATAGTTAGTAAGTAACCATACCAAAATTGCAGTATGTAAATATATAAATTGAGCTAAGTCCAAGAATGTTTAGTCACCGACTTGCTTGAGAATTAAATTAATATATTGTATAATTATACTTTTTTTTTATTGTTCATTTGGCTATTTTTAATTTTTGGTATGTTCGTATTATAATTATGCCACTAAAATTTTGTGAACAATGGAATTTTAATCGTTCAAAAGAAAATAGTATTCAATTAACTTTGTTGTACACAAACTTTTGGTATTTTTGTATTATAATTTTATGCTACTAAAAATTTTGTGGAGAATGGTGTTACTTGAACGTTTGTGTTGGCACTTGATATCAACTAATACATGTAATCATGACTGGTGTTACTTGAACTATAGACCATTTCTTGAGTGAAATCAGTCCAAATAATAAATTTTGAGTTCAAAACATATAACATGTACTTAAAATCAATAAAAAATATCCACTTCTTAAATTTATACCCATAATTTACAAATAATTACCATATTATTCTCAAGGTATACTTTTAAACTTCTAACAACTTAAATAAACACATGGATAATCATGATCCAATAAATACAATTATACATTCACCTTGCATTTCACATATGCATATCAATACTCAACTATAGTAAATACCAAAATTAACTCTTCTTACCTAAATATAACATACTATGAGCATGTTTCCTTACACAAGAAATCTTACTAAACTTCTAGTGAGTTCCAAATATCAAATCATACACCTATAACATATTTTAATAACAAACATCAAAAGAGAAGAAAAATAGATTAAATTCTTAATAGGGAGTGGACTACTTAGCCAAATTAAGAATATAATAGATTCAATCCTCGTATAACTATCTAGTTAAATATATACTCTCTCATCACAACAATACCCTAATTATCTCCTAATCTTAGAGAGAGAAGAGGAAATAGGGTTTACAAAAAATAAATTTCTTGTGAAATACATAATAAACATCTATTACTTATTTATAGACTAAGTGTTGTAGTTAATTGGTGCAAATATTGTTCTTAAATTTATATTCCTTCATTCATCTACTGAATCTGTTTTCAACGTATTAATACAACACTAAATTAATAAATGTTTTTTAACTAGAATAATATGTGAGTTTTTTTTCTTTTATTTAAATTAGTTTTCCTAATTTTACATGTTTTCTAATTTAATTTAATTTGTGTATGAAATCTTTTTGATTAAAGACATTGAAATTTCAAATTCATTGTTGTATTTAAAAATACTAATCACTTGTCATTTGTTTTTCCTTATAAATAAAAAGTTCATATCTTATCCTTTCATAATAGCACATTAAAGTAAATCTTTCATCGAGAAAAATTTAGTTTACTTCAAATACTTGGAACAACTTAATAACTACAAATATTATAATAATACTTTAAAAGTAGTTTTCTACATCAAGTTTAGGCTTAAAATATGTTAGATAAAAGTTCAACATGATGCGACAAATACAAAACATAAAGTTCATTTATGTCAAACTTTTTAAATGATGTAAAAGAATTATGTTAGATAATATCAACAATAGACATAAATGTTTGGTGTGAAAAATATACGTCTTAAAAAATTTCACATAGTCTTGGAGAATAAGTGTTGGTGACTATATAATGAACTCTAAGTCCATGGTGTGTTTTTTTGCCTCATTCAAAAATATTTTAAGATTGTATTTGACTTTTATTATTCTGTTGTAGTAGAGTGTTGTGAGGGTTGGGTTAAATTATTGTTTTAGAGAGTGTAGGTGTACTTGGGGTAAAAGGGAGAGTGGTTTATGTGTTATACAAATTTTTACAGTGTTATTCTCTATTTGTCTTTAGACAATGATCGTGGTTTTTCTTCAGTTTTGTAGGGGTGGGCAAAAAATCTAATATTCTTGATCCAATCCACTTTTGCTCTGATCTAATCTATTTAAAATTCATTTTATTAAAAATCCAATCCATTTAAAATTCATTTTAATGGATCTGGATTTCAATCTAATATACATTTCATATATCTTATGGATTCGATATCCATTCTATAAATCAAGATTTTAAAATATGGATAATCCAAAAAATCCAATCCAACTTTTCAATTTAAATTTTTAGTTGGGTTAGGCTAAAGGTTGAGATGAACTAGGCTAAATTCACACTCGGACAGACCTTGCTAAACAATCTAAACAGACCAAGCAAGCCCGACGACCAAAACGGGCTGACGGGCCTAAATACATGAACGAGCTAGGCAAGCCCTACAAACCGAACGAGTCGGTCGGGCCCAACGACCCGAAAAAGTCAAGTGAGCCCAATGACTCGAACGGGCTAGTCGGGCCTGGTGACTCGAACGGACCAGGCAGGCCCGATGACCCAAACGGGCTAGGTGGGTCCGAAGACCCAAACAGACTCCATGATCCAAACATGCAAGGCATACCCGAAGACTCAAACAAGTCGTGCCCAATGACTTATACGGACTAGGCAGGCTCAACGACCTTGATGGATCGAGTGGGCCCGACGAACCTGATGGACTGAGCGGGCTCGACGACCCGGACAAGCTGAGTCAGCCCGATGGCTCGGACGGACTGTGCCATATGACCCGTACAAACCAGGCAGGCTTGATGCCCGAACGGGCCAGCAGGCCCAAAGACCCGGTTGGGTTGGGTTGGGTCGGCCCTACGATTCGGATGGGTCATGCCCGACGACCTGTACGGACTGAGCAGGCCCGAGACCTTGATGGGGCGAGCGAGCTTGACGACCCGAACAAGCTGAGTTGTGTTGGCCTTAAGGACACAAGTTTTAGAAAAATCAATTTAAATTTCTTTTGTAAAAAATGGATTCTAGATTTTGAACTTGATCAAAATATTTGGACTAGATTTAAATCTTGATCCGAATATTTGGATCTAGATTTTAAAAAAAATCCAAACTAGTTTTGCTGAAAAAATGAATTTGGGTCGAAAATCTAATCCAATTATTTGGATCTAAAATGGATGTGGATTGGATCATTAAAAATCTAATCCATGCCCACCCCTACAGTTTTGGGGTTTCCACGTTATATTTTTATGTATCCTTAATTTTATCTTATTTCTATATTAGTAGGATGATTCTTGAAATTAAAGACTATAATGTTCTTAATTGATAATGTATTTTCTCCAACAATAGATAATATCAACAATAGATGTAAAGAATAATGAGTGTTTTTATGTTGAATTATATTCATTTATTATATATGGACTTCCAAAAGGGGTTAAGTGCCCACTTATATCCAATATGGTCAAATTTAATGTAATTTTTTTGTCACCATAATCAAATTCAACATAAATTTATGTCAACTATATCATATTTAACATAAATTTAAATTAACTATACATATATAATTAACATAATTTGTTGTATTATTAAAAAAAAAAACTTATTATTGTTTCAATATCAAGTCGGTTGACATAATATCATTAAGATCAATAATCCTATTCAAATCATTTTTCACTTTGGTTTCTAAAACTCTTTCATGATTTTGTCTTCAAATATTTCTAGCAGGGTCAAAGAGGAAACTATATTTAAATTATCCTTAGCCTCAACTTCTAACTAATATAAGAGTGTTGGAATAAGTCCCCTCAATCGAGAGCTAAGGGATTTTTCATCCTCATAAACGACACCAAAGTTTCCTCCTCAAGTCATTAAGATACCATGTTTAAGATCAATCACCGCATTCGAGATATTGTCTATTCTGAAGTCAAGAACTTCTTTACAATTTTGTCTTTAAAAGACACATCAGAGGATTATACAAAAGAATGTGTATTCAAGTTACCTTAACCTTAACTCCAAAGTAACGTGAGACTATTAGAATACCAAAACAATTATATTTTGACTTAAATGTAAAAGTTGAAATATAAAAAATACTAAAAAGTTATATCAATCCAAACTTATAATATAAATTATAATATAAAATAATGTTGGTTTCAATCAAATTACACTAAAAAGTCTTTTAAAGTTATGATTAAAAATAGGTTTTGAAAATGATTATACACAAGTATTTAATAAAGGTGTCATGTAAATTATATCGTTCAACAATAGTTCCACCAGTCATTGTTTAAAGGACATTTAACGATTATTTTTGTTCCAACCATTGTCGTGAGTCTTTTAAAGTGATAGATTAGTATAAGTTGTCATCATAAAGAAAAACAAGAGTTATTGAAAGTAAATAGGAGTAACATTAGGCTAGTGAGGGTGGTGGCAATAACAAGTGTGATGTCAAGTTCAACATTTGTAAGAGTTGCAACAAAGGTTATGGCACGATATGATAGCATATATAGCTCAACATACATTTTGTAAGTTTAAATATTCTATCTTTAAAAATAAAAATAAATTTGGTTTATGTATTTTTTTTATCTTTCAAAAATTAAAAATAATTATTTTTTTATCTTTAATATTGTCTAACACTTCATAACTACTCAATGCATCTTTGGAGTAAAGTTACCTTAAAGAACAATTTTTTTTTTTTTTCTAAAAGCAACATAAGTGTGACTTCTCCTCTGTAATGTAATATAATATCAACAAGTGCATAAAAAATTAAGATCAGTTTCTTATTTATCCTGATAAATTATAAGGACAAAAATAATAACGTCAAGTCATGAAAAAAATACTAAAAAAAAGTAAAAGAAAACTTTTTTTTATGAAACTAAACCCAAAGTTAATTTATAAATAAGAACTAAAAATAGTGTTTTTTAAAAAGTTAAAATATGAAAAAAAATAATAATAAAATCACATTGCAAACGATCATTATTATAAAAAATAATGGCAAAATTAAAATGAATTACACTAATTAGCCAGTGTGATGGCATTAATAGCTTCTTTATTTGTGTGTAATTAGAGTCAATAACTACACTTGGCATAAAGGCAAGGATATTGATTCACATGCAATGTTGTTTCCTCTTTAAATATATGTATTAACATAAATATTTAATTAAATTTATTCACCTTATACATATTCTTTGCTGGCATTTGGCCTTTTTTGTTGACCCATTTTGTTTAATTAAGGGTAATAATTATATTTTGTTGCAGATACTAAAATAAGAGGATGAGTAGTGTTGTTGGAGGAAGAAAGAACAAGAACAAGAAAAAAGCAGAAGATGGAGAAAAAGTGACATCCAAGGAGGAAGAAGAGGCCTTAAGAAAGGATGCTCAAGAGCTTAAGACATGGGTGTGTACATATATTTTCCTAAATTCTCAAAACAATTTTTGTTTCTTCTTTATAATGTTATCCTAATTTTTCAAAACAAATGGGATGTACAATACTTTTTTTTTATATAATTTATTGTTTATTCAACATATAAATTTGTTCTCAAAAGAAATGGGTATCTACCTACCTCCTCTTTGTTTCCTCATCATATAATTTTGTCCTAAATTTTTAAAATAATTTGGTATGTATATACCTTTTTTTTTTCTTCGCCATATAAATTTACCCTAAATTCTCCAAACAACAGATATATACATACCTTTTTCTTTTTTTCTTCACCGTATATTTTGTCCTAAATTCTTAAAATATATTGGTATCACATTTTCTGCCAATTTTGTTTTAATTTTTTTTTTAGAAAATACTTATAAATTTTGTTATGAAAAAAAATTTGCAGGAAATTATTACCAATTTTTTTGTAAAATATTTTATATAAAATACTTTTCGCAACAAATTTTGTAGAAAATATTTGTAAATTTTATAATTTTGTAGGAAATGATTATCACGTAGGAATTATCTATCAATTAAAATTCTGAGAGAAAATGGCAGAAGAAAGTCTTTTTCTTTCTTGTAATTTCTTTTAACAAATTTACAAGAAAAATCTCATATAATATGAGAATTTCTAGCAGTGTATACTTTTTTTCTTTTTTCACCATATAAATTTAATCTAAATTCTCAAGAGAAATGATATATATACCTTTTTTTTTTTCTTTTCACCATATAACTTTATCCTAAATTCCCAAAATAGTTGTATACACTTTTGATATTTCTTCAACAATTTATTTTTTCTTTATACTAATTTTTTTTTTTATTGTTTGATAGATTGATATGATAGAGACCATGGACGACCAGCAGCTAAAGGGGTATCTAGAAGATCATGCTGGAGAGATTAAAGTGCCAAAGATTCAAAAGCCCAAGAAGAAGGTAATCAAGATTTCTTTGATCTTGTTTTAATGATGCAAACAAAATCCATTGGGAGCAATTTTGAAAGAAAACAAAACTGTGCTCAAGTCAAGTTTTTTATTTTTATTTTTGGTAAATTACTGTTTTTGATTTTATATAATATTATTCTTAGTTTTTAATCCTTGTAGAAAAGGCTATAATTTTTTTTAAAATAATTAAGAAACATTAAAATGATTAAGAGGCTTTCCATAGGTAAGGGGAAAAAAAGGACTGTTGGAGAAAATCTAAGGAAAAGATAGGGACATAAGTTCAATTTACTCTAATTTCTTACCCTCTATTTGAAATTTTAATAAATGGGTCGATTTTAAAATAATCTAAACTGAAATACAATGAAAAAGTCAATATTTTCATTCTGATTACTTTTAGTGGGTCTCTTCTTTTAATTATACTTTTATTTATTTATCGGATTTGAATGAGAAATACTATTTTTTTTTCATTTAATGATGTATCTTATTTTATGATAATATATATTAATTATTATGATAGTTATCTTTAAATTGTAAGAAGATATATTTTATTGGTTGGTATATTAAAAGAGTAGTTGATGACAATTAAAATCATTTCAAAATAAAATTAATTGTAAAACTATTTATGAATTTCATTATTTTCTTTTATTGTGGGGCACTTACTCCCAAGTTCATTAAAAGAAAACAAGTTTGAAAACTGTGGCATGTTTCATTACTTTGAAAATAATAAATGAAAGTAATTAAAGTCATTAGAATGATGAAAACGGTTGAAAACACTTCTAACATTTTAAAAAAACGTTTCTTTGTGTTTGTTTATCAATAAAAAAACAACAAATATAAGATAATTTACATTAATTTACACATTTCTTAATCAAATTCTTAATTGTTTATTGATATTTGAACTATCCAAAATGATAATAAAAAAAAGTTCAATAATAATAATAAGTAAAATTTAAAGTTTTTGTTTTGGTACTATGTTGTAGGTTCAAAGCACTAGGAAGCCGAATTCTTCGAGCACTGGGAAGCCGAAGCCTTCTGGGATTCTGGCTTCAGTTTGGAGGTTTCACAAGAATTAGTACCAAAATAATTTCTGATTAGTTTTTTAGAATATATTTCATCAGAACCTGTCACAAAATCTGTTTCATTTTCAATCTACAATTTTTATAAACTCTTCTTAATTTATCTATTCCTAAGTTTATTTCGAATAAAATATGTTTCAATTTCAGAAATTCTGAAAATTTTAATTACAATAAAATTGAAGGCGTTTTATTAATAATTTTATATATATATATATATATATA
>Ga0214542_1009487_pt1 | contig 15032 bp, 9 predicted proteins | sample CNSS1metaG_FD_160096 | JGI IMG/M metagenome (GOLD analysis project Ga0214542, IMG submission 160096) | Root nodule microbial communities from cowpea collected in UCLA plant growth center, Los Angeles, California, USA - CNSS1 | ecosystem: Host-associated > Plants > Roots > Nodule | place: USA... | reverse complement strand
ATGCCTAGTATCTTAGAGTAGTCTTTTCATATCTTTTCATATGTACGTGCTTGCTTCACTATAAATAGAAGAGGAAGAGAGTGGTACTGTTGTCCACTACTCCTATTTTAAAGTCTCAGTCTCAAGTACAACCTTGACCCTAGCACCAAACTGGACAGCAGCAGCCCCAGAACTATGGTTGCTTGTTCCGATCAATTTGTCACATGGAATCAGAGCACAAGAATAAAAGTCTTTCCATAAGCGGTATTTGAGTGGGAGTCGTTGAAAACAATGTGAAATAAACTAAAACAAGGTGCTTGGATGTGAGAAAGGAGGCAAGCACACCATCAAGTGGGTAGTGGTGAAAGAAAGGGAAAAACGACAATATCTTATGAGTGTGTGAAACACACATGCCAAGAAGTCATGTGTGAGGTGGCAGAATGGAGCAGCGAACAAAGCTAGGTTGTTGTCGGAGGAGGGCAGTTCTAGTAGCATAGTCACTGAAGGAAAAGAGTGTACAGTGACAAAGGGAAAGGACATGCAATGGCCATGGGTACTGTTCACCAGAGAGTGAACGGGTCTTCTGTCGGTGGTGGTTACTGTTCACCCAGGAGGGAAATAAAGGGATCGAAAAAAAAACTAAAACTACTAATACCATATAAGAAAGAGTTATTTGAATGTTGTGTCTAATGTAGACCACATAGTAAGTATTTATATTAATTTACATAATCAAATACAATAAAATCTTGCCTAATAATCAAGGATCAATTATCCTAATTTCCTAAAATCTATAACCGCTAAGGAATAACAAATTTGTAAGAGCTATTGAGTGCAGTGTTATTGATATCGAATATCAGAAAATATCAGCAACTCAAAAAACCTTTACAAAGTTATATCGGAAACCATAACGGGTTATGACAGAAATATTGTGGTAAAAAAAATATAATACCACCACAAAATCTTTAAAGAAAAAGTAAAGATATTATGTCCAGGAACTCCTCATCATCGGCCATTGCTGGAAAATAGGTATATTATTTGTAAAATAATTATAGTGAAAGTAGAGAAAAAGAAAAAAAATGAAAAAAAAAAAAAGACTTGGCAGTGGCCGCCGACGGCTGTGGCGACCGACGGTGGGAACTGACGGCCGCCGACGGCTGTGGCGACCGGCAGTGGGAACTGACGGTGGCCGACGGTGATAGTAGCTAGCAGTGGTGGCTGGCGGTAGTAACTGCAGTACCATGGTGAAGGAATAATGTGCTTTGCACTTTTGGGTCAAAGAAAAGTAAAAAAAATTTAGGATAAAGAAATTTTATTGCTGTGGCTACATTAACTTAGGTGAAATAATAAAATAGGGTAAAAGAATGAGAGTGAATGGTAAGAAATCTGCAGAGGTTTGTATTTTAATGGGCCAAGCCCAATTTGTTAAACACTAGAAGAAAGGATAATTTAGGGTTTCAAGTTATCTTCTTCCTCCCTCCCACAATGCGTCGCTGCCATTCTTCTACTGCCATTCTCCAAATTCTTCTCTTCTGTTCACGATCATGGTTTTTGCTTTTGGGTCCGAATTTTTCCCCACAACCGTTGTGCCAACGCCACCCGCCATGCCAAGAACGGCCGCCACGAAAAAACCGATTTGCCTCCACCTTGTTGTGGTGGAAGGCTGGGAAACTGTTACCGGTTTCAACCATGGCGCCGCCATGGCAAAAATTTAATAACACTGATTGAGTAACATTGTTTTTTAAAAGTTCATTAAAGGTTTAAATATGTTTTTAATCCTCCAAATTAAGGGCACTATTTCTTTGGGTCCTCCAATAAAAAATTTTCATGTTTTAGTCCTCCCATTTCATTAGCACCACTTCTTAGATTTGGGTTTACCTTGATATGTCTTTCAGAAAATTTGACGAAAAGGAAATGTCAGTAGAATTTTGGTATACAATAGAGTTTTGTTCACATACAAGAGGAGTGTTAGCAACAACAACTCTCGAACACTACCATAGGTTAAAATTGGTTAGAAACTAAATGATTATGAGTGAAACTGAATAAATAAGTGGTACTCAACATAATTCGGATCTTCAATAAATTTCAATCTATAGTAGTGTATCGATCGCATTACTCATTGATACATGACCCTACAAGTTCTAATCATTCAGGCAAACTTGGAATACAAAATGATGAAAACTAAAGATTTTATAGCAGGACAGAAGATTACCTAACCTGAAAATAGAAGAATGAAGAGACAACTGCACTCAACCAGATGAACAATGATACATGTAGCAGGTAGGTTGATGACAATATAAGCCATAGTCCTTCAAATATGGGCCAAATTGGAAGCTTCGCTGAAGTAGATGACTTTGGAGAACCTCTTGGAGTATGTTCAGTCTTTTGAATCTCATCAGTCTTGTTTTCATGATTGGAATCAGATTTTCTATATTCAAGATAAATAAATAAGTATGATTGTATCCCAACTGATGCCATCCATTAAATACACATAAAATTACGCATTTAACTCAAAAACAAAAGTTTAATGAGATGTACGTGATTCCCTCATTTATCAGCTGAGTGTGTTTGTTTTTGACATCTGTTCTTCATAATTAAAATATTTTTTATTTTTTAAAAACTAAAAATGGTGAAATCATGGGACTTTAGGTATAGAGAGAGGAAAATGATACAGTGGATTCCGAAATTGGACAAAGAACAGAAAAATCTTATTGAGAGTCCCTAATTTCGGACCAGTCACCATATGGGTATAGCACCAGATTTGGGTAGAATAGGAAGGATGAATGATTTGGATATTCAAGACATCCAGAAACTCTACCAATCGTCCATTACAAAAACGTGCGAAGCTACTCTCCTTTCACTTATGTGTATCCTCTGACAGGGTCAATAAACTAACAGGTTTCTTAGAGTAACAGTCGCTAGTTTTGATTCTTCTTATTACATAGGTTATCACTCTCCTCTTGATAGACCTGTGCATTTGATACAATTGGTACCAAGAATTAAAAGATTTTACACCACAATACAAAGACGAGATGCAAAGGTAAACAGAGTAAAAGAGAAAACTGCTACTGCAGTAGTTACGAAGTTATTTATGCAACTGCTCAGAAAAAGGGAGAATACAGTCTAAATACTCAAAAGTTTATATTAACTTCATAGATTTCGAAATTGTTGAGAGAAAACTATATAATTTGTCTTATTGATTCTGAAAAGTTTAGGGTTAAGCTCCATAATAGAAGTGTTGACACTATATTTAGAGAGTACTTGAATAATGAGAGAATAGAGAAATATAGTATTAATTACAATCATGCTAATTATATTCTAAACTCATCTATTTGTGATAATCACTTTATCTTAAAAAAAAAAAAAAATATGATGAAATGAATGTGAAGATTCTAAGGATATTTTTTCTCAATTACTATAGAGATAGTAGGATATTTTCAGACTAATTATCTCATATTTAGAACACTCTCCCCCAAGTTAATAAATGAATATTGATCATTCTCAACTTACCAACAGGATCTAGAAATCTTAAGGTGTCCCTTAGTGATGATGTATGCTAACTGGAGTCCTATAAGAACATAGGTTGTAACCACTAGACCTTTGTCAAGATTATCTTTGATGAAGTATTTGTTCATTTCAATATATTTGGTCCTATCATACTATATTGTATTATGAGCAATGCTCATGACTGACTTGTTATCATAGTACAATTGCACATGGATGTCATCCGTTATTTTAAAGTCATCTAGTATGATCTTCATCCAAAGTCATTCACATGCACTTTCAGAAGGAGCTTGAAATTCAACTTATGCACTTGAATGCGATATCCTGCCATATATTTTGCTTCTCCAAGACCCCGTACTTTCTGCCTAAGATATACCGTACCCAAAGGTAGACTTTCAGTCAGTAAGGAAACTTACATAGTCTGTATTAGTATATACCTTAAAAGTCAAGTATCTTCTTTCCTGAAAAGTGGCCCCTTTCCTGTCTTGAATTCAAATACCAAGAAAAAATTTCAACTGCTTACATGTCTCTTTCTCTAAAATCATGCATTAACTGGCTTGGCATAGTAACTACATAAGCCATGTTTGGGTCATGTGTGATAAATAAATGTTTTCCTACCAATCTCTAGTTCTATGATTTCGTTCAATATAAACTCTTCAATTTCGACACCTTAGCTTATTTGTTTCTTTAAGGAGATCAAGTACATATTTTCTTAAGGAGAAGGATATTCCCTTTTCTGAATAAGCAACCTATAGTCGAAGGAAATATTTAAGTTTCCTTCGGTGCTAATAAAGGCTAGGCATAATTTTTCTGACATTTTGACATTTTGTACTTCAAAAACTATTTCTACCCTTGCCATCATCTTTGTGGATGAAAGTAGGCAACTCCAACCCTTTTACACAAGAGCAAAGTGGTTCTCATCAACATCGACTGAGTTTTCTCCTCCATTTGACAGTTTCTGTCCTTGATTTCAGGAAGCAGATTCTTTATTTCTCTCATGTGTTATATGCATTCTTCACAATGTCATGTTTGTTCTCAGGTTTGCAATCTCTTTCCTCTGTTCACGACCCATTTCTCCAAAGCACTCCATTATTGCGATCAAAGATATGGCTTGTTGGACCAAAATTGTTAGGAATCAACACTATTTTCAGAGAAGAACAACGAAAAGAAAATCAAAACTTCTTTATTTCAACAAATGCAAAAAAGATGCCAGAAAGGAGCACTCTCCTTTCCACTGGATTATTCCAGTTACAAGTCGCTCGAATCCCCAAAACATCTCACCTTTCACCTTTAAGCTTCTTATTAAAAGGCTCCTACCTACTAACTAACTTTGAGTATAATCCTCCAATCCTCTCTTATTATCAACTTTTTGTGCTTGCTCCTACCTAACAGATTAGGACTCAAGGCTGTTACTAGCAGTAACTATCTAACTATCAGATAAAGTAACACATTATTAAAAATATAAGGGGGTTGTAGGAGTTAATAGGAGAGGGTTGTGATTTAGAAATGTGCAAGGAAAGTAGAACTCCTAACTGTCCACACGTGAAACAGAAATTCCCTGCTACAACTTACAATCATTGCTTTGTATCTTCATCTCTAAGGGATCCCATTATAGTACTCTGTTTTTTTCCTATATTCAGATTCAGTTCTATTAACACGGGCTCTTAAATTACCTTAGAGAAAGACACTGTTCATTTGCATGTAAGAAATTGAAAAGTAAATAGGCAGGAGGCCAGGACATGTACCCACTTCTCCCACTGATTTAATATATAAATTCTGCTAACTAATTTACTGTGTCAGCAAAGAATCCATCTGCAGAGAAAATTAAAAAAAGCACCCCTAGTAATGCGGAAGTAAAACTAGCAGCAACTCCTTTTCTGCATGGATATAAACTACTTAGTATATACACGGAGAAGTTGTCTTCTACTGTTGCAGATCATTGGTTCTCTCCAACACACCAGAATATTGCCACCAAAATATGCCACAATGAACAAATCAGAAATATTGTGATTGACAAATACAATTAGACTATACTGTTCACAGACCTGTAACCAGATTTAAGGGACTGGTTCAAAACAAATTTCTAGTTTTTATGCTCCCCATATTTAAAGGTTAACACATTCCACCAAAATTAAAATAATGGTATATGCCATCCAAAACTTATATGTTTTCACTCATGTATAACTACAAAGAAAGGAATACGTAAAATGACCTAATGGGAGACAATTTTTCTTCTGCATGAGATGTACCACAATTTATCCCTCTTGATGTCTGCGCTGCAAGTTCCATCAACAATGCAGCAAACAAAAGCAAGACTGCAAAACATATGGTTACACGTTATGACAATAAAACTATATGAGAAAAGACTGTTAAGGGAAAATGCAAACTTACATGGGCCAACAAAAGCCATCCCAATGGCAAACAATGACCCAAAAAGTTGTCCAAGGGTGGCACCAGCACCAATAAATCCGAATAATCTTGAACCTGACTGAACCCAGAGTATGTTAAGTAGACCCTAAATAATCCAGACAAAAACAAAAAGTGGTACAGCGCCAAACAAACCTCACTGTCCATCACATCAATTACCCTTGCCCAAGTTGAAGAAATTGTAATTAGATTAAGCAAAGCAACCTACAAAGAATAACATAAACTAGTGAGAAAAAATTTCATCTGAAACAAGGTAACAACAGAATGAAATCAAATTAGACATTAGATTCTAAATGGAAAATAAAATCATCAACCATACCCAAAGAAACAATCCTATACGAACAGAGATATAGAACCATCCATGGTTATCCCAACCAAATGAAGATGTAAGACTGCCTTGGTCACCAATTTTCCTTTCTTCTTTTGAGGGATGGGTCAAGGGCATGGATCCCTAGCAACATAAACCCAATTTAAGACAATAAAAAGCAAGTATTCTGAATTTAACACACAATATAGACCGCAGAAACAACTTCATGTTATACTATTGTCTTACTGTAAAATTGGACTTTGAATATCCAGCTGATGAGGAGTGCCATAGAATAAAGAACAAAATGAGGGATACACTAAAGAACCTGTGTATCAAAAACAAAGCCTGGAATTTCAAGGAGCACCATTACAGATTATATTAATGTAAACATAAAATAATAATTACAGTCTATCATCATAAAAATCCAATTCCCATGCCCAGAAAAACTAAATATGAATGCATTTCACCATAATAGTAATGCTATTATCCTGTTTAGTAGAACTAGAAATTGTAATAACGATTCAAAAACCAGTTTATCTAATTACATCCAATATATTCTGTGATTTTAAGAGACAATTACAGTGCCACATAATAAAATATACCACCCACAATGCTCTTGCAAGCCAAGATTATTAATGGCAGATAACACTTTTTCAGGCCAATATTTAAATGGAAAAAGTAAATTATTAAATGTAATCAAATCGAAATAAATGGGTCGTGTGTTTTAATTCAGTGTTGGAAAGGTTTCTTAATTGTGGTAACCCATTATTGAGGCCTACAAAGTTGATTAACAATTTCTCATAAAAGGTTACCTACAGAGCGAACAATTAGAAAGGCTATATCCAGTGTATGTACTTTGTCTTGTTGATGGTTAAAGAAAAGAAAAGAAATGAAGACTAAGGAAACAATTATAAAGATTTTCAATAACAATGAAAGTATATATAAAAATGTATTTACAATCATTGATAATAGATGGACTAGCCAACTTCATTGCCCATTGAATTCACTTTGAACACAAACTTCTTTTATTCCAACCCAAAATTCAAATATGATGTGAAGGTTACCAATGGGTTGTATGCTCGCATCAAGAAGCTAATACCAAGTAAAGATGTGCAAGAAAAAAATTAATTGAGTTTGCCCTTTATAAAAGTGGAAGTGGACTCTTTGGTTATGACTTTGCCAAAGAATCAAGAAAGATCACAACTCCTGGTGAGATACTTAAACACTTTCATAGAAGCTATTCTAAGTGTTCTAAATTGCTTTAAGTTATAATGTTCAAATTTCAAGTTACTTTCTTTGTCTTATAACTCAATGGTGGAAGAAGTATGGTCACTTAGCTACAAACTTGGAAAATCTAACAATCAAGAGTTTAAACTTAACATGTAGCTCATCAAGATGTGAACTCAATTGGAGTATATTTGAGCAAGTAGCTCATGCCTCATTTCATTAATAACTTTTTGTAGAAAGTAGAAAGAAACTGATTAAAATTATACTTATTCATAACATTGATTCATTCGAAATAGAGAAAAAGAGAAACAAGCTTGCCCATAAAAACTTGCAAGATTTGGTTTACCTAATGAATAACCACCAGCTTGCTCAAAAATACAATATTAGGGATGAAATATATCCTATTGCACTCAATAACATTGATGAGTGCAATGAGTGGTTAGTGGGACAAGTATATTTTAATAATAATAATAATAACGAAGATAGGGAAATGAGTTGTTGGGCTCTTTCAAGGGGAGATAGACCAAGGAGATTTGGGACATATATGTAGCCCAGATACTGACACAAAGGACAAACACGACATAAACATAGATACTACAACACATGTAATCTCCAAAATGTAGGACCCCAGGGACACTGATCTATATATTACATCCTTATGAATTATTTAAAATTGGCAATCAAGATTTATGTATTCAAAATCATCTATAGACAAGGTTAGTCAAATATAACACATCATTATGAATTATTTAAATTGGCAATCAAGATTTATGTATTCAAAATCATCTATACACAAGGTTAGTCAAATATAATGATCTAAACATATTGTTACCAAATACAAAAATAATTAATCCATCTATGTAAAATCCAAAAAGTGAAAAGAAGATATAATTCATTTAAGACATTTCATCCCCTTGATCATCACCACTGAAAAAGACACTTTAGCTGAGATTCATTTAAAGATAAATTAACAACTTAAAACATTCCCACTAGTACATATATAATCTAAATATTCCTAATTATATAGGATTGATTCCTTGTTTCTATAATCATAATAGAAATTTACAAGTTTATGAGAGAAAATTTGTGTACTTGTCCTAATTAACATTGTGTTGTAGTCATGTCATAATCATGTTATAGACCCAAAATAAATGTTTTTTAAATTGGACAATTTACCAATGTGGTATGCGTGTGGGCGTTCGATATGTGTCAGACAAAAAGGCACACAATTTAAGAGGTGTGTCCAAGCTTCATGAGTCATGAACAAACTCATATTAGCAATGTTGTTAAACTCACAAGTAAAATTGCAAACTCAAACAATTCTGCTATCTAGAGGACGAAGCAAGCTGATGTGGAGGTTGAATTGCAAGCGCTACAGATCGGAGCAAATATGCAGGGATGCTCCTAGGATCAAAGGATCGTGGGTCATGTTGATCCTTCAAAATCGAAGAAGACCCACGAGGCATAAATTTCATGAGTCACAACCATCATCAACACCACAGTCCCTATGTTGGCCACCTTAGCAGTCATTGGTGCTCACCGAACTCACAGCCACTGGCGTTCGTCGACCTCACAATGAGCGGCATTCACCACCCTCACAGTCACTGGCGCTCGCCACCCTCATAGTCACTGGCGCTCGCCACCCTCACAATCGTTGGCACTCGCCACCCTTGCACTCCTGACACTCATCAGCCTTGCACTCCTTTCGCACTCCTTGACGCTTATCAACCTCGATGTCCCCAATCTTGCCACCCTCGCAATCACCAATGCTTGTTGCCCTCGCAGTCGCTGACCCTTACATTCTATGTTCTTATCTTCTTCAACTGTTTTTTTGCTTGCGAGTCTCTTCTTTTTGTTGTTCAGCATGCCACTCTGTATGAATTATTTTACTTGTGTTTATGTATTGAATAATATTAAAATTTATTATATTATTTTGTATAAGATATTTTTATATTACTTTTAAGGATACACATGTTTATGAATATAAATTTTCATATACTTGTAACTTTAACGAGTCGAGTTACGATCCTCGAGTTTCAATTTTTCACCCCCTTTCCGATTCCCTTCTGATCCTCTAATTTCACAACATTGCATATAAGAGACCACGACATCATCCTTAACACAAAACCTTAAGGCAATAAGTTTGTGTTTTTTCTCTTAATATGTTGCTTTTTTGGCCTATTTTTATCCAAATGTGAGACTCCAACTCACACTTGACTCCAACAATCTCCTAAGTATGAGTTTCTTCCACATTTTTCAACCAATCAATGTCCTTCATGACTTATTGATGTTCCAATACGAGAACCATCTAACAAGTTCTCTTGATTGTATTTGGCTTAATGGTTCACAGAGTGTGTACTGTGGTCTATGTTTATTAGTATATCGTGTGGAACAGTTATCATTGGTAGATGATTGTGTTGTACTAATATGGATTAGTTGACTGCTGTGTTTTGACATAATAGCTCAACCTTACGAACTTATCATTGGTCATTTATGTATGATTTTAACATGTATCATTATCATACTTTGAGTTCTGATTTATTTTAGTATGAAGATGCAACACGGGCATTGTGTGTAGCAATAGCATGTATGATTGTGTAGCTATTTGCAAGTCTAGTGGCATTTAGTAATTAGTTTAAGATTAAGGGTGGCGGAGGACGGGTAAATGAATCATCAAAACTAAAATCCGCACTTTAGAATGGGCAAGGAGAATAAAGAATTACCTTGCCTTTGGAAAGGTTAGGCAGAGAGAACATGAAAGAAGAAAAGGGCGCAGCAATGAGGGTGAGCAACAGAGACCCCACGAATAGACCCGGCAAATTTGATAACCCCAACGAGATGGCACCATCGTCCCGCAACGGAAGAACCACGAAATAGGCACTCAAAATCTGCAAGAAATGCCTCAAAAAAGTAATAATCAGTTAAAAGAAAAAGAAAGTGGGGAAGAGAAACATCATCAGTGGTTGCCCTGAGCGGAGAAACTCACGAAAAAGAAGCAGAAGAAGGAATGGAGCAGAGCAGAGGTTTCGTGCGGGTGAACCGTGACGAAAACGGAGACGACGGCCTCAAACGTGGACCTTCCCATAGCGTTAGCGTTTCGAATTTCGGAGCAAATGGACGGAGATTTCAGGAAGACCGAGCATTGGTTGCAAACCCCACGTCAAACTCTTGAATCTGATTACACGTGGCAAAATATAATACGAGAGAAGGAGGAGTCTTAAAAAATGTTCGATAGTGTTTCTTACATGGCTAGGGTGGGGTTCGTAGAAGACTATTTTAGAATCGTTACAATTAAAGCATGGAAGCGGTGCATTTAAAAAAATTTGGTCGCTTCGGATACAGAAAGAGATGGTGCAGGATCATGTTGTTCATATGGTTTATGATGTCGATTGTATAATAACATCAGATTTTTGGTGAATTATTTGGGTTTTTTTTTCTAAATTTCCAGATATTGGGCATCTCGAATATATTTCTATTGTGGTGCAATTAAATTTAAATGTAGTAATTCACTCTTTAATAAATGGATATAAATGGATAGTTGAATATTAAACTTGGAATAGCACTCAAAGTCCATCACTATTACTAAGATATAATTGACATCGAGCAAGTCGTAACATCCGAATTTTGTTTTCTAAAATTTATAATTAACCCAAATTACATAATAAAACTTTATTTCTATTTTATTGGAAATCTCAATAGAAAAATCATTATTTTACAATTTATGTTATTGAAAAAAAAAATATAAGTCCAGAAGATTGTCTCTAAACATCTTCCAATATTGATCACTTTGCAGTATTGTGCATCTTCCTCAACTCATCTACGATCATGCGCTCCAACGATTATCACAGGTGCAAGCCAACACCAACAAATATAAGGATGAACTAATATCACCAAACAAAAAGCATAGTTTTTAAAATAAATGTATTCAATGTTTAAAATCCATGACACTAAAAAATATAATTTTTCATAACAAACACGACAACGCTTGGCTCATAGAGTTCTCAGTCCAAAGGCATTTGTCCTCTAACTTTGACACTTCAAAATCCCTCCACAACCATGGACAACCAAACATAGTTCATAAATTTTTTTTCCCAAAGACATTCATGATCCGGCTTCGATATTCTAAGAACCCTTCCCTCCATCGCTACCAACCAAGGAGGCCCTCTCAAGGCACTCACTCGAGGACACACTCTGAATAGAGCCTAAACCACCAGCATACTTAGGACTTTTGACTAGAGTCCACGCACACAAAAATCAAAAACACATTTAAAAATTTCAACTTTAAAAATCAAAACTTTCAACACTTTCACCACCAAAAACATATTTGATCATCAAATAACAACAATATGCCAAATAAAAAAGAAATAATAATGTAGACAGCTTCATAACATACATACAAGCAAAGAAGTTAGCTTCCCTCACAACCCAAGATACTCACACACCCCTATACACATGAAAACTCATAAAAACCTAAAAAGGTATTCTTTCATCAAAATATCATCTTTCTAAAAAAAAGCCCTTTGAAACCCTGTATCCTAAATTAATTATCAATTTCTGAAAAATCTCAACATATTTCAAAAGTTCTTTTAAACTTCAAAGGAAAATAATTAACCATAAATAACCACAATTTAATCTAACTCATCATACACACAAACAAGAAGGCAAGAAAGGAAACAAGAATATTAGCTCCCATCTACTTCTTACCCTTCACTTTTTCCTTCTTCCCCTTTGAAACTCAACCTTTAAAGTCTTTTCCTTCTTTCTATACTTGCCAATTTATAAGGTAAATACAATGTTTTATTCTCACTTATTAATATCTAACAATAATATATAACAATATAAAAAGGATATCTCATACCATCTAACAATATATAAGGATATCTCATAATTTCTAACAATATATATTATATAACAATATCCAATAATATCTCATAATATAAAACAATATATAAGGTTATCTCATAATATTTAACAATATCTAAAAATATCTCGTGATATCTAATATATAACAATATCTAAGAATATCTCATAATACATAACAATATTTAATAATATATTTTAATGGAATAATTTATTTACCAAATCTTATCTTTTAGAAAGTCTTTTAAATAAAATAAATAATAAAAAGCCTTGAATAAAATAAATACATGTGTCATACAAAAAATGTGTCTCGAGTTTGGATAAAATGTTGATTATGTGAATTATTATGAAAAATTATAGTATATCCTTTAATCTTTTCCTTCTTTGTATTTCATTTACTTTTATCGATGACACCAAGTTTAGTCTTCAAAAGGTTGAGCACTTATGTGCGATTGGAGAAAAAGATGATATGGCAAAAATACAAGTATAACTTATACTCAATGGTGTGACTCTCCCTAAGCCACCAACATTTTTACGAGAATACTACCTCTACTAGAGGGATCATAGGAGATGTATATAAAATTCATATAATATCAACTTTGGACCATTATTCCCATAGCTGACATTGTTGACTGTCCTTTTAGAAGCAATTCTAGTAAGTGTACTGAGTGTGTAGTAGTATCAAACAAGTGTTGTATCCACATGGATTTGTTAAGATCATCTTAATGAAGCTCCATGGTGGAATTTGATGGTTGATTAAAGTTTCCTTGCAGCAAAATGGATGAAGCATCGAAGGTTGGAGATGTAGTGGCAGCGGAAGTGGTTTGGTGAAGGTTCCTTAGAAGTTAGGCCAACTTAGGGATGAGGGCTAGAGTAGACATCTAGGAGAATGCTCTAGCAATTTGGACTCTCAAAAATGCAATTCATAGAGTGATTTCAACATGTATTTGCATTAACAATTCAAGAGTAACCTTACAAAAAGTGTGGAGTCTCTCATTTATAGTAGAGAACGTCTCCTAAAATGAAAACCAAATGCAAGACTAAATGAAATGCAAATGCAAGATGGCCATGTGAAGCACATGTGTCTAGATCTAGATATAGATCTAAGATCCACAAAAAGTGGATCACATGTCATGTGGCATGTCACACTTTCCTCATTTAACACATGTGCTAAATGTGCAACTCATGGCTAAGGCTAGATGCAAACTTGGTCTAGACTTTTGTAATTGGACTTGAACCCAATTGCAAAAGCTAGATCAATTATGAACCAAGACTACTTCTATTAATTTTACAATTTATTTTTAAAGCATGGCCTAAACAATGGGCCCAACAATCAAGTCTAATCTTATGTCTTGACATGTCTCTTGTTATTGGGCCTTTGATTGGACTTGAGCATTGAGGTGTGATAAGTGCCAAAATTCAGTAAAGATTCATAACAAACTCTGGCACTTATGCTTTAAATTTGTGTTCATTTCATATTGATTCTCCCTAAACCTAAGTTCCAATCACATGCTTCCAAGTTTTGATTTAAAGAAATCATTTGATCCTATTTTGTGTCTTTTTCAGGAAAGATTAAAGAGAACTCAAGAAGAGTGAAGGAGAAAGCAAGAAACAGAGAAAATAGGGAAGGAATGTTGTCAACGTCGCTCAAAACCAAAGCATTCTCGCCTAAGCTAAAGCCACTGCCGCCATTCTCGCTTAAGCGACGCAGACTCTCGCTTAAGCGAGAGTTCGTGCAGTGGAGACCCTCTCTTGCCGCGATTCTCGCCCAGGCGAGCTCAGATGCTGCCAATCTCGCCTCAGCGAGATCCTTTCTTCAGCTTGAAGTACTCTTGCTCGCCTAAGCGAGATGTTGGCTTCAGCACATCTCGCCCAAGCAAGAGGCTTTCTTTGTGATGAAGAATGTTGTCTCGCTCAAGCGAGACTTAGGTAGCTTGAGCGAGACTTCGTGGGTATATATTCTCAGTGCATCAGAAAGCGAAGTAGCTGGGAATTTTTGGAGAAGAACGCGTTCGTGCTGCAGAGCTGCTACCAGGAGCATCAGAGTTTCTCATTTTCTTCTTCTTCTTTTTAGCTCATAGGATTTTGTTGGCTACCATGAGTGGCTAATCTTCTTCTTTGGGATTGAATGTAATCTACTCGAACTTGGATGTAATCTGGTGATATTTATATATAGCATTTCTGTTTTACTCAGTATTGGTATTATTGTTCTGCTCTTAATGCTTACTTCTATTTGATCAATAGATGTTTTGATTTTTATTTTTAGATCTGACTGGAAAGTATTTCTGAAAATCTGATTTGAACAATGATACTTGATATACTGTGATGCTAGGAATAGATCTCAACATATCATTTGCTTTTAACACTCAACCGTAATGCTTGATAGTTTGTTGAATATGTGAGGAATCAATATTCAGGGAACTAATCTTATGAATTTTATACGCGAGGGATCGGTATAAATGATTTTGAGTGTGCATCAATATTGGTATTTTCAGAGGTTATATATTATATTCATCCAGATTACAGACAAGGGAGATAGATGAAATTCAATCCCAGTTTCTTTTACTGTATTTTTCTAAACTTTTATGCTTTTACTGTATTAATTTTATGCAATAGTTAATGTCAAATCAAATTAAAATCTTTGTATATATATGCTGATCGAGATAATTAATTATTTTAACTGAATCTGTTCCTCGTGGGTTCGACACTCTTACTTCAAATCATTATACTA
>Ga0214542_1009486_pt1 | contig 15034 bp, 10 predicted proteins | sample CNSS1metaG_FD_160096 | JGI IMG/M metagenome (GOLD analysis project Ga0214542, IMG submission 160096) | Root nodule microbial communities from cowpea collected in UCLA plant growth center, Los Angeles, California, USA - CNSS1 | ecosystem: Host-associated > Plants > Roots > Nodule | place: USA... | reverse complement strand
ATATATATATATATATATATATATATATATATATATATATATATATATATATATATATATATATATTGTACAGTTAAATGGTCTCATTCTCTTAATTAATGGCGATATCTCAGCTAAAAAAATAAAATTTTTGAATTCAATTAAAAATATTAAAGTATATGATAGACTTAAAATTAAGTTATGTTTTTATCTTTTAAAGGAAAATATATAAACTATGACAGTGCAAAATAAATAATCATACATCACTCCAATTGGCAACAAAATAAAATAAGAACTATTGAACCTATATGTAATTAAAAATTTATAATAAAAATTCAATTAAAAATATTCATATTTATCAGTTGTTAAAATATTAATTAAACCTATATGTAATTATTTATCCCAAGACAGAATAGTTGTAATTTACTAATATTTATAAACAACCCAATTCCCTCATTGGATTGACTTTAAGCTCCTCAAGAAAAACAAACATATTAATTACTTGACTAATTTGTTTAGTAACAAGTACCAAAAAGATGGGAAATTTCTATACGCATGTGGACTTTTATAAACATATTTTCAAATGAAGATTTTCAATGAAAAGGAATTTGGGAGAAAAAAAAGTTAATATATAGAACCTAGAAATTGGACAAAGGAATTGTTCCAAATTCAAGTTTCTACTCCTAATATATGAAAATATGTTTGATGATGTCTGGTCTTTAGAACTAGGACAGGCTGAAATAGAATATTCTTTTTAAGTTATTACCATTCATATCCATTTATTTGTTTCTTTTAATTTTTCAATTCAAAATTACGAAAAATATGATACGATCACTATCTTCAAAAGGTCTGATGTTGAATAATCCTTTCAGGTTTAATAATTCAAAGCAAAAAATGTTCTTTCACGTTCACTTTTTTACTTATTAATTTTCCTGATCTCTATTATAAAAAGAATTATTTTTTATATATATATATATATATATATATATATATATATATATATATATATATATATATATATATATACTTTTATCTTTAAGTAATTATTTTTAAATTAAAAAATTATTCTATTAATTTTATGCTTTAAATAACTAATTTTTCTAAAAAAGTAGCTATCTCTTGCTTAATAAAATAATAAAAAAATACAATAAAATTATAGAAATTATTTATATCTATTTTTATAATTATAATTATAATAATAATTTTATTATTATAAAGAAATAGGCAAATATATCCATAACGTATATATTCTCAAAGTAAAATATAAATAAAATATTATAATAATATAATAATTTATGAAACTATAATTTAAGTATGAGAAAAAATAAATGAAAGTGTGAAACCATCGTCATATTTATTCAAATATCACTCTGTTTGTCAGATTTAACTTTTTACATGAAACTTATTATAATAAAGATTCTAATTACAATAAATTAGAGTATGAAAGATTTTTACAATAATTAATAATTAGAAACTTTTTATTATGACAAGCAAACGGTGACTTTGATTTCTACCAATGTGTCTAAAAAATTTAAATCAATTAAATTATTTTTATTTTACTTAACCTAAGTGAAGAGATAGCATCTAGATAAAGAAAAAAAAAAAAAACCGATTAGTGTATTTATTTAGTCGTCTTAATAAAATTATAATTTTTATTTTTTTCACATAGTTGGTTCAAGTTGAAATTTTAACAATAAATTTTTAATATATAGTTCTTTTATTTTGATCGTTGGGATCGTTAATTAACCTTTAGTTGAAGAAATTAGTTTCGCATTGCTTCATATGTCTAAGCACGAGGAGGTGCATCATATGTGGTTAGGAAAGTAACACAATGTAACTCTATACAATTGTTTGGATGCAGACTTGGTCGAGGCTCTCAATAGAGAATAATGGGAAGGTACACTTGGTTGAGACTCACGAGATGAGTAATAGGAAGTGGTACGCTTCGTCAAGGCTCTTGATATGTTGATATGAGTAATGGAAAGGTACACTTGGTTAGGGCTCACGTGATGAATAATAGGAAGTGATATGTTTTGTTGGGGCTCAAGATACAAGTAATTCGAAGTTGTATAGTTTGTTGGATCTCAGTACGAGAGTAATGAGACGTGACATCCTATGTAGTCTTATGTGTGAGAGATACTATTCATTTTCTATTGACGTTGGTTGGTATACTTTGTAATTGGCTTGACATATTCATGATGGTGTATGCATGTGTGTGTTTAGATTCATGATTGAATCTATATCCTTCTTGGTGTAAGCATTTGTTATGGGTTGACGTGTTATGCACTATGATATTTATTAGGTGAGGTGATGTAAATTAATTGTGATTAATTGTTTGATGTTAGCTCACCCTTTCTCTTGTTTGTGTTTGTGCAATGATCATGTGTTATACAGGAGTAGTGAGTGATACAGGTGTTGTTGGTGACACTTAGAGGATGAGAGATGCACTAGGGGAAAAACTTTGGGATTTTATTTGGATATAGATTTTGTAAAAGATTTTAGAAATTGTTTTAAGTTGAGGTTTTTTGAAATTTTGTACATTTTAAGTTTTATAATATTAACCATCGAGGTTAATTTATAAATATTTTTGCATGGATTTTTATTTAGATAAAATTGGTAGGTATTGTGAATGGAAATTTTTAAACGTTTTCCTATTATGTTAATAGGATAGTATCATATGTGTATGAAAGATTATAATTGAATTTCAATTGTACTAAGTAACATTTGGACGGGATGTTACATGGGATGCGTGTTGATGCAAGATAGGAGAGTAATAGTGTACACTTCAAGACAATTGAGAACTCATGAAGAGAACTACCCTACCCATAACTTGGAGTTGGTTGTAGTTGCTTTTTCCTTTAAAAATTTTGAGACATTATTTGTATGGAGCTAAATTTATAGTATTTAGTGATTATCAAAGTCTTAAGTATTTATTTGATCAAAGGGAATTAAATAAGGAATTTAATATGAGGCAAAGGAGATGGATTGAGTTCTTAAAGGATTACAGTTTTCAATCGATTATCATCCGGTTAAGGCAAATGTGGTAGCTAACGCTTTGAGTAGAATATATATATAAATATATATATATATATATATATATATATATATATATATATATATATATAACTTCTATGGTGAGGGAGATAGAAAAAGTAATAGATTTGAAGTTAGAGGTAGGGTTACACAAAGGTTATATGACTTGTGGTCAAATGACTATAACCATTGATCTTTTAGATATGCTTAAGAATAAGCAATTGTGAAAAATGCAATGGAACAACTAAATTTAGATGGTATCTTAAGGTTTAGAGGAAGAATTTGTGTACTTGTAGAAATGAAATTAAAGAAGTTGATTCTTGAAAAGAGACATAAAAGTGGTCTTAGCCCGTATCTTGATATGACTAAGATGTATCATGAAGAGAGATGTATTAGCAAATTTCTAACAACTTGTCTAACATGCCAAAAGGCAAAAATAAAACATCAGAGAACTAGGGGTACGTTGCAACAATTATAAATTTTTGAGTGGAAATGGGATAATTACCATGGACTTTGTCATCCATTTTCCATGATCAGTGAATGATCATGATGCTATTTAGGTGGTCGTTCATAGACTAACCAAGAGTGTTCATTTTTTTCCTTGTTAATTTGAGAATGTCAATGACAATGTTAGCACAACTATATATTAGAGAAATAGTGAGACTGCATAGAGTTCCTACCAACATAGTGTCAAAGTGGGATCCTAGAATTACTTACATCTAGGTTTAGGCAAACTTTGCAAGATGGCTTGGTAAGTAGATTGAGGATGAGTTTGACATATCACCCTCGTATTAATGGCCGATCAAAAAAAGCTATTCAGTCTTTTAAAGACTTGCTTAAAACCTATGTATTAGACAATTTGGATGTTGGTATGGGATGTTGCCTTTGATGAAATTTACTTATAATAATAGTTATCACACAAGCATAAACATAACCCCTTATGAAACTTTGTGTGGTAGAAAATGTAGAACTCCTTTATGATGGTACCAAGATGAAAAATCAATGCTTATAGGACTTGAATTGTTGCAACAAATAACATAAAAGATAAAATTGATGCTTTCTTTGTAAATTTTATGTCTAGATGTTACTAGGATTGCATTGCAATATTCTATGAGTAGCTTAACTTTCTCGTGTCGAGGTTGGATGTAATCAGTTCTAATTCTTTGTATTTCTACTTCTTGGATATTTATCTATGTTTTCATTCAATATGCTTGTCAATTAGTTTGTGTTTGTTGTTGAATGAACTTATCACTCATCTTATTTCACTAGTTTGGGATTGAGTGGGTACTAGTTTTCAAGTTGTGGTCCAACTAGTTCTCCTTCTGCTTTTAGATGTTAGGAATAGATTTAAAGCTCTTGTTGGTTATATAGTCTTGGATATAGATTTACATTTAAAGAACACTCACAAGACATTAAATGATTTGCATGAGTAAATAGACAAGATCAATAATGGTGTAATGGAAAAGGATAAAATGAAATCCAACCATTACATCCACTCCATTCAATTTATATAATATATACTACTATCAATATGTTCATACAAAAATCCCAAAAGCAAATTACTAATATACTTGCTAAATCCTCGTGGATACGATAATCCCCATTTGGATGTACTACAACTAACTTGGTGCTCTTGCCAATCGATCACACGATTGAATACGTTCTCTTTTAAAACTTGATCCATTCAACAATTCAATGTGTGAAGGTGAAGTTTGATCACTAATGAATAACTCAGAAAATACTTTTATTATTTAATCCACGCACCATCAAATATGCAAATTAGAGAAGATCTATCAGTTGAGGCTTTACAAGTGAGAGTTGAAGATCAACAAATTAAGTAGTTTAGAGGCAGGAGTATATGTATGGTGAAACTTTTGTGAGATCCTCTAGAATGGGAGATGCTATGTGAGAATTAGAGGGAGATATGAGGAAGGTTTATCCTTACCTACCTATTTCTGTAGGAAGTCTATTTTCAAGGACGAAAATTCTTTTGATGGAGAAGAATGTGAGAACCCAATAAATAATTATAATGATTTCTATTTTGGGTTATTAAAGGACCATTTTTTTTGTAAGATGCTAGAACGAGAGATGCTACATGAGAATTAGAGGAAGATACGAGGAAGGTCTATCCTTACCTATTTATATAGTAAATCTATTTTCAATGACAAAAATTCTTTTGGTAGGGAAGAATGCGAGAACTAAATAAATAATTATAATGATTTTTGTTTTGGGTTATTAAAGAATTTTTTTTAAGAATGAAAAGTTAAAAATTGTGGACTTTGACTTCTAAAAAAAAACAGAACGCTTTGGAAGAAAATATTGTTATCTCCTTCATGAGTTCTTCCTTTCCTCTTCTATGATCCTTTTAAAAGTTTAACCCTTCATCATCTTTTGGCAATAGAAGTAAATTCCTACAACGAGCCCTTTAATTTGTTTCCATCATTCTACCATTAGGTGAGTATGATCTACCCATTTTTGGTAACCACTCTATTTTTCTATGCATGTAAAAATTCATGGGTTGCATGTGATTATTCAGTGTTCTAGGTGAGCCCTCACCTCATGAGGGTCATGAAATTGAAATTTGAATGTTACTAGGGTTTTGTTGTGTATATAGGTCAAGCTTGAGTAGTGTGGTGGTAGAACTCAAGGAAGAACGTTGATGGGTTCTTCCTTTAAGGTAAGGGGAGCTAATCATTTAAAAGTATTTCTTGATATTTGAAATGAATATATTTGACAAGTTTTGAAAACTATTGAGTGTTTGTTGTTAAAAATAAGAAACTTGGGGATTTTGTATTTTGGAGTATGTTTTGGATGTGGATGGATGGAACAATGGGATTGGAAATATGTTAATGTTGAGTGAATGTGATGAAATTTTCTATAATTGGATGTTACTATGTAGAAATTTGAAAGAGATGGTGAAGATGAGAACTAATATATGGTTGTGCAAATGTGGGTTGTTGTGTTTTTTGTTCTTAAAGTTTGAGTTTTGTAGAAATTACAAGAAAATGGATAGGATTTATGTAGTTTAAGTTTTAAGAACATTATAGTTTATTTGGTCTGAGCTTTGAAGTGATGAAAGAAATTATTTGATTTGTGTTATGCTGTTGTGGATTTTTATGTGTTACTTTTGAATGTAGTCCTCTAAAAGTGGTATATGTTTGGTGAAAGGAGCAAATTGTTGAGAATTAAGGATACAAAAAATGTGAGAATTGAGAAATGTGTAGGAATGATTTGTCTTGGTTGCTAAAATGAGATTGTTTGTGAACATTACTTGAACTTTTACGATATAGTTGAGTTTGAATAGTTATTTTCATTGGAAAATACTACTGCTTAGTGTGTTAAAGTGTATAGAAGGGGATTTTTGGGGGTGAGACCAACCTAACTCAACTATTATCTCACACACATAAAATGTGTTATCTAAGTAGTGTGAGTCGAAGGAGACTCCACATTGCAGGCGATATGATATGAAAAAGACTCATACTTAGAGAGTTAGTGGAGTTAACCCTGTTATGTCTTGGTTTGAGACATTTAGTCCTAAGTGTTAGAACAACATTGGAGGATTTAAGAGTAATTATGACAAATGTATAGTTTCACAAGTCCATTCAACACACTAGTATTTTGAAGGACTATGTCGATAGTTATATATAGTTATACACATATATTCTAAAAACTTATGTTATGATCTGTTACAAATTGTTTGTTTTAAATTATTTTCTTTAAATACATGTTTGGCATTTTAAATGATTCCCCTTTCCTTTTTACTTTGTTTTACTCTTTCTTCCACTATTCTTCATATAAATGCATTAGCTCACCTAGTGTTATGTTGATATGTTGTTTTTGGTTTTTTCCGCATACAATGATCATATATTATGTACATGAGCAATAATAGGTGTAGATGAGTCTAGTAGTTATGAAGCTGGTTCAAGACCTTAAGACTAAGCCGTATTATTTTTATTAGGACTATTTTCTAGAATATTTTCTAGACTTTTAGGAGGAATGCATTTTCTTCCTTCCTTTTAAATCTTTATGAAAACTAATCCAAACTTGACGTAATTCCAACTGTTCAAATAGGCTATATTGTTGTTCAATAACTAATCTTTTAAAATAATTGATGTAATGAAACAATGATATTTTTATTTAATTTATTTTTAAATTAATTACCTCTTCTTTTATCACTAAAAAAATATAATTATTAAGAGCATGTAAAATTATTTTAGAAAAAGTGTATATCTATGTGTATTTCAATTTTGTCCCTTTCGAAATTAGGACCAAATTTAATTTTTATGCTTAAGTAATAATGATGTGAATTTAAATATATTTAATAAAAATGTGAATTTTAATATAAAAATTAAATTTGGTCTCAATTGGGAGAGAGACAAAATTGGTTCTTGTTTAAAAAAATTGGGACTAAATTGAATAAAAATAACGACTATAGAGACCAGATTGAATATAAAACATTTACTCTAACACATGACACACGACTGGGTTGACACGTGGACATTTAAAAACGATTAAAAACAATTAAAAAATTAAAAAAAAAATCAAAAAAACCACGAAGTGACACGTGATAAGCACTGTTCATGAGCGTTAATGATTTAAACGGTACTAGCAAAAAAGATCAAATTGAACAAAATTGACGAAAATTAGAACCTATTTGAGCACAAAAACAAAATTATAACTGATTTGACAAAACTTGACGAAAATTAGGACAAAAAAGGTATTGTAACCTTTTTAATACTACTTTAAATTAATATCTTACCTTTTGTTTGGATAATTGTTTTTTCTAATTTATAAGATATTCAAATAATTTGAATTTTGAATTAATCTTATTTTAAATTATTTTTTAAAATTGTGTTTAGATTAAAAAAATTAAATTCAATGAATTTTAGTTATTTTATTTAAATATACTATTTCAATTATATTATAAGAAAAAAAAATTATTAATTGACAAAATCTAACGATAATAAAAAAATTTCTTGGTAAAATAAAGTTCAAACAGAAAAACGATGGTAAAAGATTTACCAGTAAAATGTTTGTTGGTAGATTTTACTAACAACCGAAAGAAACTCGTTAGAAATTACTATTGATCATCTTTCAATTGGTAATTATTCGTTAGTAATAATCGACAACCATATATTCCCAATAATAATTGTGATCCTCTTCTTTTTCTTTCCCTCATATTCCTCTTCTTCTTCTTACTTTGACTCCTCTTCCTCTTGCTCATTTTCCTTATCTTTAAGGAGTTTAATAGGACATATTTCATTAGATTTGACAAGAAATTTAACATCCATTTTACTAATAGGTTTATTAATGGAATTTTAAGAAAATCAATTAATGATGAATTTAATGATGGATCTTATAGGCACAATTTCAACGAATTTTACCATGAAATAGTCCTAAAACAAAGGGAAGGAACTTTGACACCTATTTTAATAATAAAAGTTAGGTTAAAATACTTTTTTGGTCCATGTTTTTGTTGAAAAATCTCAAATAGGTTCTAAGATATTTTTTTAATCTCAATTAGGTTCATATTTTTGAAAATGTGTAGCAATTAGGTCCATTCGGTTAGTATGGCATTAACGGTATTAAGGATGTGCCACGTGTCAGCTCCACATTTTTTGAATTTTTTTTTTGATTTTTTTTTTTTGAATTTTTTGAATTTTTTTTTTGAAAATTATTCATGTCACGTGTCACGTCAATATTGTGCCATGTGTCAAGTTAATAAGGCGACACATGTCAAATTATTGTTTGAATCTCAATTTGGTCCATATATTTGTTATTTTTATTACATTTCAGTCCATTTTTTTAAAATTTTTTAAATATATTTATTTTAACTTTTTACAAAATTGTTTTAAAATTTTATATTTAAATTTATAAAAATTTTATTTTTAAACCAACTATAACATTTGTATATAAATTATTTAAAATAATTTTGAAACAAGTTAAAATAAATATTTTAAAATTTTAAAACAAAATATAAAATAAACTTAATATTATTAAAATGTTTAATAAAAATATCATTATAAAATTTATATAAAAGTTAAATTTGATCTTAATTTGGAAAGGATGAAATTGAAAATTAAAAAAAAAAAATGGACTGAAATATAATTAAAATAACAAATATATGAACCAAATTGAGATTCAAACAATGACTTGACACGTGTCACCTTACTGACTTGACATGTGGCACAATATTGATGTGACACGTGGCATGAATAATTTTAAAGATTAAAAAAAATTAAAAATTAAAAAAATGAGAAGTTGACATGTGGCATGTCCTTAACACCATTAACACCATACTAACAGAATGGACCTAATTGTTACACATCTTCAAAAATATGGACCTAATTGAGACCAACATTAATCTTAAGACCTATTTAAGATTTTTCAACAAAAACATGAACCAATGGAGTATTTTAACCTAAAAGTTACCATGAAAGTTGTCAACAAATTACTAAAACATTCAATTATTGATAGATTTTAGTGACGAATCCGTACTAATGAAAATATTTATTCCTAATAAAAATTATAAAAAATGTTGACAATGTTCATCAATAAAATTCGTTTTATCGATAAATTAATAAATTTTCATTAGCAAATATGAATTTTTTATAGTTTTACCACCAAATACAAAAAATTATTTAAATATCTAATAACTTTTAAAAATTCAAAAATATTAAAATTGATTATCTTTTACGGTCGATATTAGCTAAGGTTATTTTTGAGTTAAAGTTGGTCAAGATTTTTGAACGTAAAACTTTTTCTCGACTAATATTAATAGATTATTTTGAATTGATCTTGATAATCGATATTATGTTGATGATGGGTGTTTGCTAACTTTTTTTATTAATATTGGCTAAAAAGTTTTTCCATTGACATAAGTAGAAAAAAAAACAATTTTAATTACTGTTGAACTCAAATATTTCACTTAACGTTAAAGAAAAATCTAAAAACTAATTGAAAAAAAATTAATATTATCATTTTTTTATGATAAAATAATCACTACAAATATCGACAAGAGAATAATCACGAACAAAAATAATTCTCACCCAAAAAAAAATGTCTCCATAACATTGAGATTGACAGAGAAAACTCTAACTAATATCAAACGTTTAAAAAAAATATTTTAACAATTTAGATCATAAAATAATTTCTATTAAGTAACATCAATAAAAGAACTTTAGTTGCCATTGATAAATAAAAAGTCATCCAATTTGTTTATAGTCAAGCCGACATGTTTACAATCAAAATCAAATTTAAAAAAATATACAAAAAAAAAATATGAATGTGACAATATGAAGAATTCAAATCCTTATATTTTAAGTAGATTTTGCAATTGTCTAATTTTAAACAATCCAAATACTTAAAATCATATAATTTCAATTTCTTTTTAAATTTCTTAACCAGGCAACGTAACTTATTATCAGACATTTCAAATTCTCTAAAATTATCATCTTAAAATTCTTTACCCAAAACACAGTACTAATATAATTACCATAGCTAAATGATTGATTAATGAGTATGTTAAAAGCTCCTATAATATTTTAATAAATATTAAAATTTGAAATGCACTCCTTAATATATGTCGAAATCTTAAACGGTACAAAAGGAACTACCAAACTTCTCAATAATTTAAATTATTATTAAGTGTGATTAAGTTTAATTCATTCTCCTAATACTAATAAGAGACAATTAAGATAAAGATTGATCCTATTTATATATTCTAAATTAACATTATCTCGACACAACGTTCAACATTGTCCATTTGCATCCACATGTTTTCTCGGAAAGAATGACTAAACATAATTGAGAACATCTTTGAGAAGAAAGACCAAAAGCAATGCTATTAGGTACATGAAGTATGCAGCAAAGGATGTCCAAAGAGGAAAAGTGGGGCGAAAAGTAGCAGCGAGGCCCATTACTGCACAAACTATTGCCACAACAAGAACATCAGCTGAGAATTGCCAAGTGATCTCACGAATGTATATGAGAACAGAGATCACCACAAAGCCAAGAATGTTGTTCATGAACACTGCTCCATAAATCTGCATGCATTCACCCAAAATCTTCATATCACTTATATATCATGTACAACATCCTATATATATTTTGAGAATAAATGTCGCAAACTCTTGTACTTATCCAATTGATGAAATTAATACATCTTTGAAAAATTTCACATTATCACCTAGGATTAGTGGCGAAGCTTTGAAGGATTTTAGGAGGGTTTGACAACTTTTTTCAATACATGTAAATTAATATATAAATAAAAATATTTCTTTTAAATTTTAGTATATTTTATGTATTTGGTACCTCCAAAACTTTTGTACATTTATCTTAGACACCTTAAAAATATTTTTTGAAAATTCGTAACTGCTTAGGATAAGTAACAGAGTGGGTGATAATAGTTATAAAATGAACTTATATGGTCTATCGTGTTTAAACATCCTAGTCAAAAAAATTTAAACTTGTATTTGACTTTTCTTATACAATTGTAGTAGAGTAAGTATAGTGTTGTGAAGTTTGGGTTAAATTCTTAGTTTAGACAACATGGATAAACTAGGGATCAAAGGACATGGTAGAGTTTTCTATGTGTTACTACAAATTTTACATAATATTATTTTTTAGTTGTCGCTAGACATCATCGGTTGTAGTTTTTTCTTGGCTTTGAAGTTTTCATATATTCTTGTGTTGATTGTTTTTATCCTATTGATCAATGAGCCGGACTATTGATCAATGAGCCGGGTGTTTCTCCTTAGTAAAGACGGTGATTTTTTTCATGACGTTTTTTCCATCACTATCTAATAGTATTGTATTTGTGCACCATAGTAGCATGGTGAAGAAGTTTAAACCAGCACAAGAAGATGAAAACTAACCTCGTATATTGTCTGAGAAGTATTGCTGCTCTTCTTATGGCTAGCTTCTTTGATTGCTGAGGTTGCTTCTCTAAAATTTGTGGCCAGGGGGACTAAAATGAATGAGATGAAAAATGATGAAATTCCTGCTTCTTCAGAGAAACTTTGAACACTTGCAATTAAGGGTTCTGCAAGAAGAGCCAGCATAGTAACTCCCAACACCACATATCCTATAGCTGTCAACCATGCAGAAGCCCCATGGGTTTGATTCTCTTCCATTACCTTTTCAACATCTTCCCAAGTCTAGTACAAAGAGAGATCATGTGTAAATATATGTTCTTGATCAAGTGTTTGGCCTAAAAGAAAGAACAAAAATTGAAAGTGGTAAATTTTTAGCAACATAATATGGAATACTTGATGATTTCCCTGAGATGAAGATTTTGAATTAGCAGCTTGGCTTGAATTTGAGATCATCCATTTTGCAAAACCTTCTACAAACTCAGTCTCACTAATTTCATCATCTTGGTTAACATCAAGATCTTGAGCAAGTTTTGTAACTGCCTCCTCAGCATCTACAAACTTGTTAAAGTGGATGTCCTTCACTACTCTTTCCAGTTCAGATCTTGAAACGTGGTTATCCCTGTTTACATCAATTTCCTCAAACAGCCTGTTTCCACAGAACAACCAAAATCAGTCAAAACAACATATACCATTTTGTTGTGTCATTTAGTACACAACCAAATCTCATTAGCTTTCGATTTGAACATCTAATATCTATGATTATGATATTTGATTCTTGTCGCATTGCTCAAGTCTCTGAACATCTAATCAAACAATTTCTTCGTAAATGATTGGTGTAATTCTAATTAAAGATGATTAGTACAATTTTCTTAAGAAAGATCAATATGTGTGGACCTTCTGATTGCAGTTTTGTCAGGTGTACCATCATCATTTTGGAGCCTGCCAACCATATCATTCTGAGCATGCTTTAAGACTTCAGATATAAGATGTCCCTTCAATTCACGTTCCTTTCTCACATGTTCAATCCATGGCTTGATAAAACTCTGTTCAGAAAACAACAGAAAGAATAATAAAGTTCTCAGCTAAGAGAGAAAGAAAAGTATAGTTTCTCAACTAAGATAAAATAAGAGAGATAAAAGCAGAAAATGCTGTTGTATGAATAACACTTGTTTATTAAATATCTTGCATTAGACTCTATACCTGATACATTTTGTTCATAGATTCTTTTGGAAGGTATTGTCTATCCAAGGCATGCTTTGTTTGGTTAATGTATTCTGTTAAACCAGTGACAAACTCTTCCTTGGTTATAATTTGGTCACCGTTTCTGTCAAAAACTTTTAACAAGTCTGCTATCTGTTCTTCTTTGATGTTTGTGTCAGTCAATTTGTTCCCAAAGAACAGTTCTTTAACTTCAGAAGCTAACAAGTCCTTGCCCCCATGCTGGCTAATTTCATGGTACAACCTGCTTGGCAAGTACCATTTGTAATGTACACAGTGACTGTTCAGAAAACTAAGCAAGTAACTGTTTAATCTGTTGAGAAATGTTTCATGAAGTCTCACTCACCCACTTATTGCAGCCACATTCGGAGTTCCATCCTCAGCCAGAATCTTCTGCAGAGTTTGTTTCTCAACATGATGAAAAATTCTTAATATTAAGTCATCATGCTTAATATACTCCAGTCTAGTTTTCTCAATCTGAGGTTTAAAGACCTGAAGATTTGGCATTGGAAAAAAAAAAAAAATCAAACCAGAGAAACCTTAATGTCTACAAATTACTGTGTAATTGATGGTGGTTTGCTCACCCTTTCTTCCACTTCCAAATTGTGTGTAAATTGTTAACACAGTACAATGTTATTTTAAGGATCAACTTGGTTACTAAAAACAAATAGGAATTGTTGGATGAATGAAAAACCTGGTAAATGAAGTATGAGATAAGAAAAGTGACAGCTACTATAAGAGCAATCATCAAGGTCACATTGGTTGCTGCGGAAGAGAAGTGGAACAGATGGGGAATCTGCATTATGACAAGTGGTGTAACTGAGAAAACCATGATTATTGCCATCTGTCTAGTATCTACATCCATAGTGATACCATAACCTATGTATTCATCAAAAGGAGACAATAAACGAAGGGAATGAGCTTCAAATTACACATCAAATCAATCAAATATAAGAGTTACTTATGAAAAGCATGAAACTTAAAGCGTATTTTTACATGGGTAAATTTGCCTATATATTACTAAAATAGGTAATTAAAAAAATATTATTGGTCATGAGGTTGTCATGTGGACTCATAGACTACTTTAAAAGCAAACTTCTGAGGATTCCACACATCTGAAAAAGTAAGTCGGAAATCCTAAGAACTTTTGTATAAATCGAAGTTGTCATGAAAACGACTTATGTTATGGAGTCCACATGACTTAGCCTATGACTTGCAATTTTTTTTAAAATGGGGCCTTCTCCCTGCACCTCCAACAATTCTTATGTACCTCCAAAATTGACCGTTATATCCTTTTTTAACATACGAGTGAGAGTGGGTGAAAGTGGGTATACTGCATCGCCAACGTCCCTGCACCCCAAAACGTTACTATTACTATTTCTTCTTCTCCCGTTTCTTCTCCATCCTATTCTGCTTTCATTTAAAATTTTGCTCAGTTTCATTTTCTGTGGTCCGTGGTCCCTGAGAACTTTAATATTTTTTTTTTTCTGTTTGTGATTTGAAACAGAATTTGTTTTCCGTTTCATAAACTATATCACGAAATCTTTTATGAAACGGATTGTGGCATGCGTTTCAAACTTTTACCAAACGGATTACAAAAGTTGTGCCGCGAAAAAAGTCAAAATGTATGGGAAACGGAATACAGATTCCGTTTCATAACATTGTGAAACGGATTCTGTAATCCGTTTCACAAAAAAAATTGCAATTTTTTTTAAACGGAATACAAATTCCGTTTCATAACATTGTGAAACGGATTCTGTAATCCGTTTCATAAAAAAAATTGCAATTTTTTTTGAAACGGAATCTGTATTCCGTTTCCCATAAACTTTGCTTTTCCCCATTCATAACAAAATTACACCCCACCCCATTACTTTTAAAACTTACTCTGTGGTAAATATATATATATGACTCATGTTCGTAGCTGGTTG
>Ga0214542_1009484_pt1 | contig 15036 bp, 6 predicted proteins | sample CNSS1metaG_FD_160096 | JGI IMG/M metagenome (GOLD analysis project Ga0214542, IMG submission 160096) | Root nodule microbial communities from cowpea collected in UCLA plant growth center, Los Angeles, California, USA - CNSS1 | ecosystem: Host-associated > Plants > Roots > Nodule | place: USA... | reverse complement strand
CAAAGTGTGCTAAAAACAAAGGAGACCAAAGGTACATAGGTACACTTGCTTCATGCCTTTTACTTTATGCTTTATGCCTTTGCTTTACTCTCTCCTCCACATCATTTATGCTCCCCAATCACCATGTACCACCTAGCATTGCTTTCTTACTCCTAATTAACCTACAAAGCAAATAAACATAGATTAGCATGTTGGCTTAAGTCAAGTCAACTATAGTCAACAAGTCAAACCTAGTCAAAGGTCAACAAGTCAACTAAAGTTGATTCAACTAAGTCAACTTTGGGAATCAAAAATAACAAACACAAATGAAAGGGATGAAGGATTAGTGAACTTCCTTTCTAAACATTCCTAGTCTTCTTAAGTATGTGCCTCCATCCTTGGTTGGGGTCAATCCTTCATCAGAGGTCTCCATCTTAGCTTGAGCCATATAACTTGGAAGGAGCCCCTACATCATTTGGTAATCAAAGCTTAGGTTATTTTTCTTTTTCTTTTTGTTTCCCTAACCTTGGCTTGTTATAGCTATCTTGGAATAGTTCAAATCAACCTCCTTTACACACAAAACCGAGTTGGCAGTAAACATTTACGATTTTCACAATCAAACTACATCTAGCTTGGAGCTCCAAAAAATATGTTCTTATAGTCAAAAGATAGTCCTTTGAGTCTAGTTTCCAACAAAAAATAAGCAACACATTTGGAGTTTTATGGAGAGAGTTATAGGAAAAATAGTTAGCAAAGGTCAGAGCTGCCATAATCAACATTTTTCATGGTTCTATTTTCTACTACGTATTGAACCATTCAGTTTTTGTGCTTAGGATTCCATATTTTGTTTTGTTTGTGTGCTTTTATTTTTGTTGAGTCTTGTTTCATGTTACCATTTGGTCATATCATATTTGTTGGGTCATTTTTATTTTGAAATTCATCCTTATTCTCTAGATTCATGTTAGTCCTTTACCTGTAATTTTCTCTTAATGTATCTTGAAAAAAAATCATAAAAGTATATGCTCAACTTGGTTTTCAAAACCGCACTATATAAATCCATTTGAGTGCTTTTACTTTGCATTTTTAAGTTCATACTTGTCATTAGACTCTTAGCAAGTTCTTAAAGTTAAGTTTCCATTATTTCTTGCTGATTTTCATGCTTAATTTGATTCTAGTAGCTATATTTCTTCCATTTTTGTGTGTCTTGAACTTTTGAGCTTTCAAAAGAGTTTCTCAAATCAAATTTGTAGTGTGTAATGGTGTTTATGTGTGCTGAAAAGAAAAGAGAAGAGACAAAAGGTACAAAAGAAAAAACATGACATCTAAGACACTTCAAAGCTCAACCAATCGGTGAAAATGGCTTGGAATGGCTTCAAGATAGATTGCATTTCCAACAATGTTAATTCTATCACATTTTTCTTTTATGCCAAACTTCAATCCATAATAGCAAAAATTAAACGGCAAAACTCATGGAATTTGACATGAAAGGACGCACATGACTTAAGACAACAAGTATATGATGCTCAAATGAAAAATTAAACCCAAATAACAAAAGATCGCCAAAAGTAAATGAGAACTCACTTAACAAAACATAAAAATGTTGCACCATAATATTTTTAAATTCCTAATGAAAAGCACCAAATGATTCAAGGAGAAAGTGAGTTTGAATCATCATACAACCATGTGAACACAAGATAAACAATGGAAATAAGCAAGACAAGCAAAAATTAAGTGAACACAACACGAAAATAATGAAGAAACCAAGAACTTAGCTTAAACCGTGAGGTTGTGGCTTGAGTTGGCTCTAGATACCACTTGATGAGTTTCCTTGGGCATGTGGGCTGGAATGAAAAGACTCCATGGAGGATTTGTGTTGAAGCAATTGAGAGAAAAAAGGTTGAAGTGTGGCGGATTGGGTGGTGGTGGGTAAACCCTAAAGAGGTTGGACCAACTTTAAAGGAAGAGGGCTAGAGGAGCTTTTAGAAGAATGCTCCAGCTAGGTGAATATCAAAGGAATTTTTTATTGGGCCTAGGGCTAGGCCCAAGTCATCATTAAGTTAAAACTCCTTTTGTGAAGCCTTGTTTCATTTAATACCTTTTCTTGCTTTTCCCTAGGACTCTTCTCGATTTTGGCTTGTTTTTTGTGTAGAGACTTCTCTTTTGAGGTGCACCAGAAGCCTTGAGGAAGAGACAAGAAGAGAAGGAGTGAAACACCTTGGAGACAAACAAGCACCATTTTGATTGTCTTTTAATTTTGAGTTGTAAAATTGTGTTGTTTTAAAACTTGTATTCATGGAATTGTTAGGTATCTTGAGGGAGTCTTTGGTGCTCAACATCATCTCCTAACTTGAACCTTTAAACCATATCTTTGGGGGAGTCTTTGGTGAGGTTTTGAAGGTCTAAGTGCCTTTAAACTTTACCATTAGGCTGTAAAGATAGTGTAATTGTTTTCCTTAATTGCTTTCTTTTTTTGCTTATAGTTTAGTGTGTATCTACTTGTGTCTCATACCTAATTCCATTTGAGAAGTTAGGTGCAACAAGGCTTGAGGTAACTTTGGCTAGGAAAGACTTAGATTTTAAGTAATCCTTTCCTAGAAGTAAACTTGAGATCCTTAAAATCTCTTAAGGAATTTATTTTTTAAATACAAGTTTGTTTGTGCATTGCATATTTTGAAAACTTTAAGGATGTATAAGCCCACTTCTAAGGTTCCTTCTTTTCAAATTGGTAGTAATTCTAGAGAAGAGGCATAACCAAGTTTACAACATTTGGCCAAAGAACTAACTAAAAATTTGGCAAAGGCAAGAAACTCTTTTGAAAGAAAAAGAAAGAGTTGAAAGAGATCAATACTTTGCCACCTTAGAAGAGGAACTTAAAGTTCTTAATAAAAAAACAAGTAAAGGTCCAAGAAGATTTAAGAAAAAGTAGGAGTAGGAGTTCAAAAACTCCCACACAAATAACACAATTTGAGGAGAATAGTAGAATTGTTAATCGACACTATCAACCTCCTCCACCTAGAGTACTAGAAGGGAGCGTGAAAGAGAGCAACCACCATGAGAGATTAGGGTAGACTTTCCTTATTTCCATTGGAAAGAAGATGTTGAGGCATACCTAGATTGGGAGATGAAGGTAGAACAAATTTTTGAGTGCCATCAAATCATGGAAGATAGGAAAGTTTCCCTAGCCACTCTAAGCTTCCAAGGGAATGCCATGTATTGGTGGACTTACCTAGTGAGAGAAAGAAGACTCTCCAATTGCCCCCAAGTCCAATATTGGAATGACTTGAAAAGTGCTTTAAGAAGAAGACACATACCTTCCTACTACCATAGAAAGCTTATGGACAAACTCCACAGGCTCCAACAAATAAACATGAGTGTGGAAAAGTATAAACAAAAGAGGGAACTCAATATGATGAGGGCGGGAATTAGAGAGGACGAAGAGACAATTTTCTCTAGGTTTCTTAGTGGTCTCATTCTTGAAATTAGAGATAGAGTGGAATTGTTGCCCTAGCAAGACTTAAATGATTTGGTACAAATTTGTATTAAGGTAGAGTAGCAACTTTTGAGAAAATGTTTGAAAATTCTCCAGTCTAACTCTTATGTTAAGAAAGACTACAAAAGGGAGTGTAAGTAAATGGTAGAAGAAGACCCCTCTAAGAACCTAGAGAAGGAAAAGGAGAAAGAAAGACCAAGGGTGGGAACATCATTGAACACTCACACTAGAGACATTAAGTGTTTCAAGTGTCTTCGTAGAGGTTATGTTGCATCACAATGCCCCACCAAAAGAATAGTGATCTTAAGGGATGTTGACATGTATAGTAGCCAAAATGAAAAGTGTGATGGTGAGAGTGAGGATGAATGTAAGAACAAGAGTGAGGATGCCTACCCTTGCAATGGGGATCTTCTTATGATAAAAAAAAACTCTCCATAATCAACCTAGTCCCCAGAAACTAACAAAGAAAAAACATCTTTCATATAAGATGTAAACTTTTAGAAAATACATGTTATCTCATTGTGGATAGTGGTTATGTTGCAATTGTTGTAGCACTAGGATGGTTGAAAAGATAATATTAACTATCTTGTCCCATCCACAACCTTACAAACTTTGATGGATTAATAATGATGAGGACATAGTAGTATCAACAAGTGGAGGTTATGTTTTCCATAGGGAATTTTGAGGATAGGGTGCTATGTTATGAAAGTTTGTCACATCTTGTTGGGAAGGCCTTGGCTTTTTGAAAGAGAACCATATGTAGGTTTAAAATGTCTTTCTTAGCCAAGAAGAGGGATTGAATTGGTTGAATACTAAAAATTATGTTCAATTAAAACTTGTAAAAAACTTTTTAATTTGAATTCAATTAACCAACAAATCAGAGTTGTATTGCTGTAGAACCAAACATTTCAAATGATTGAAAACAAAAATAGCAGATTAATTTGTTCATGCAGTATGATTCAACAAATTCAAAAATAAAATCAACTGACTGATATTTTGGAAAATTATGCAGAAACGCGAAGCTCCTATTGCATCATAGTTGATTTGCGCAATACACCACTGATAAATCCTTAAGAACAATGGATATACAAGTGTTAGGAAGTCTTGTTTATCCGGGTTTTCATCAACTTGTACAACAAGGTTGGCATAAGTTGGTTGGGCTGAATGCCTAGATGAGCTAGCATAGGCTAAAGGTTGAGCTGAGTCAGCATAGTCGAAGGTCGAGTCAAGTTGTCATAATGTTAAGGTTGAGTCGAGTCAGTCATAACCAAAGGTCAAGACAAGTCATTCAAGGTCGAATATTGAACTAAGTCATCTTTTGCTAAAGGATTGAGTGAGTTATCCAAACATTTTTAAAAACAAAATTGAATTGCTTTATCCAAAAGAAAAATTAAAATCTAAAATATTTCAATTGCTTCATCTAAATAAATTATTTAAGATATAAAAAGAATTCAATTGTAAGTAATTTAAATATGTGTATTTCAACTTTTTTAAATTGTTGAATCCAAACACAAAGTAAATATGACCCTCTTTTTATACATAAAATTCACCCTCTGAACACCGAAAAAAGAACGCATAGTAGATTTTAATATTTAGCACGATCACATAAATACAGTTAAAGTTTTGTTGGGATAGTAGAGCAAGCTAAAGAAAATAAAGTTTATTTAGGATCTCATTTACCCGAATCAGCAACTGTAGTCAAACAAACCAGCGCTCTCATGCTAAATCTTGCAAAACAAGATCAGCTCACATAGAAGGGTGGATAATTTGGTTGGAAATTAAAGAAGAAAATGATAAGGACACTAACAACTTTTTGTTTGATACTTCTATGTTTATACACTAATAGCATTTACGGTTATTGAATTTTCCACGCAAAAGGATCAATTAGGATTGAGTTCATTACAAGAGAGATCATGAAACAAGTTCCATCTTAGATATTCTCGCATGGTCTATCAGAAGACTTGGCATTATCATGTTCAGGGGATGCCTCTAATTTGCGTTTCTTCACAGGATATAACAGATAATGTTGACACATGAAGAGGATGTCAAAGAAAATAGACACCTGCAATGGTTCATTTTATCAATAGCAATGTTAGTTAGAAATTCAATTGGGTCAGAACAACAATCTAACAAGAAAAATCTCTTGCAGAAAGAAATAAACACCAGGGATAGCAGCAGTTTCCCTATATTTCCATAGAAGTTCACCCAAGAATCTGGAAATCAAAGTTGGATATCAATTTAAACTTTAAAGAAGATAATAGCAACATACTCTCGTAATATATTATTGATTTTTAAAACTTATTAAACATTGCAGAATCATGACTGAGACTTGTTAATAAAAACTTCAGCAGCCACAATGATATGATTTTAATTGTCTTGCAAAGTAGAGTGTTTAAAAGGGTGTTGTAGAGTATGTTACTAGCATTTTTTTAACTATAAATGGAACAAAACCCTTTGGTAAAGAAGATGACTTACGTTGATCGATTGATTGCATAGACATTTGCACATAGTTAGCTACGGAGCCAGAAAAGTCAAGTAGAATGTTAACAATGCTCCAGCCGTCTGTACTTTTTCTCATAAAGTTCATCACAGCCTATATTCACATCACAACCACTACTTAAGATAAAATGGCTATCATGTTTCAACAAACAATAGTTTCACTTTATGACCAAAGAAATATGCAGCAGATTGTGTATGTTTGCATTCCAAAATATGCTTCATTGAAGACAAGACTAGCATAATCTTACTGGCTATTGTTCCGAGAGCTAAATTTTCTCACCAGCCAAATTGAATTTTCCAGGAAATAATATAAACACGAGAAAATAGAAGTAAAAGGAAATCATAATCGAATAGACCTGACCTGGGGAATGTATTTTATAACCGTCATACAAACTTGAATGTCACTGCAAGTTTATCAGTTTCAAGAAAAGTGAGAAAGAAATTTGGTAACACATTCATCATTCATGATGCATGTTATATGTAACAATGGCATGGGAAAAAACTTGGTCTTATTATGATTCTCCTATGCAAATTTGTTAATAATCCACAATAGGAAGTCAAATTAATGCCAATTGTCATGTAACGAATTAAAATAGAAAACATACGAGAAGATTGAGATTAGCCAGAGCCAGTGATGATTATGCAATGCTACAAAGAAACAGACTGCTGCCGAGGTCCATGTAACAAGGAGAATTCCATATGCGATTTTAGAGACTTTCTGACTTCCCCGCTACATGAAAACGTAACCTCTTTTAGGATAATCATAAATTCATAACAAGAACAATAAGATCAATTAGAGGGAGCATAATACTAACATCATATAGTGCAATCTGGAACAAGTTAATTGCTGTCAGCAAAACAGCATGGACTGAAAAAGCAACATCATTTGCTGCCACAGGTATCATCTGAAATAAATCAAAAAATGCTGAAGCATGACAGAATACCAACCTTAAATTTGTTTGTTTGTCATCATATTTAAAGTACTACTCAACACTTTATATATCATAAGTCTGCACAATATTTTCTATAATAGGCATTTTCATGGATTAGTGGCTTGTTGGCCCATGTGTAGCTTGGGCTTGGGTCCTCCTAATATTAAAGGTCAAAGCCCAAGCAGTTATACAAGGACAAAACTGTGCTATCCACGATAACCTAACAATGCAGTGCGAGAATTTTAAGTTGGAAGACAAGCTTATCAGATTATCAAAATATCGTGATAGGGAACTTTCCCCTTTCAATTTAGCACAAACTGAGATTAATGAATTTAACTTCAATAACAATAAAAAAAAGTGATATGAACAAACCTCTTTCTGACCATATTTGTCTCTGTACTGTTTCTGAACAGTAGAGCTGATGTACAGAGATGCATTGTATATGAGATAGGAAGAGTGTTTCGTCAAATTCAGCAACACGAAATCAAAGTTCAAGCCCACCACACTATACAACAAAAGCAAACCAGAACACTAAAATAGAAGCAAAAAGTCATAAGATAAGGAACTGGAAAAAAATTACACAAAAACCAGTAACAAATGGTACCTTTTTCTGCGAAAGTTCAAGATGACTTGCGGGTAGAAACTGATAGACCAGGAAGCAAAAGCAAACCAACCCAGAACTTCATAGGAGACATGGAGTGGAACTGAATTCCAAGCAGCCATGATTCTTTCCTCCACTTGTTCAGAAGAACAAACCACAAATCTTGCTTATAGAAATACACACTTTTCTTATGTTACAGTGTCGATTATTATTATAATTACTTTTTATATATATTTGATAATTGGTTTTAACTTATATTAAGTGTGGTTGAGTTACTCTTGAACTGAATGTTATAAATGTGGTGTTTTCCAAACAGTTGAGATAGCTTACACCACTACGTCTTCGTACATTCTTGGGGCATCATTCGTTGGCCTTTTATATATGAGGGGACTCTAATGTGCTGGCAAAAATAGTATACTTTCATGCACACACTTCAAAATGTCCATACATTAGTTAGAGATGTACACGGAACGGAACAAAAAGGAGTTTCATCCTCTCATTTCTATTATTGAAATAAAAGTTCGTTATCATACATACATATGTAACTTCTTTATTATATTCATTTTCACTGGATAATAGGTGCAAAATAGGTATATTTCTCCCGTCCTCGTTTTTTTCCTATTCTGACTAGTTTTGGACCTTGCGTACGCTCGGATTTTTTCTTTTCTTTTTCTTTTATGTTTTTTATATTATTTTATTAAATTAAAATAATATTTAAGTTTATAACATTATTAATAATTTTTTTATAATTTATCTTATATATTATTTTTATTTTATATATAAAAATATGTATATATTTATTATACAATTTTATATACATAAGAATAATTAATGTACATTAAATATGTATATATATATATATATATAATATACTAATTGTATGTTAATAATAAAAATAGTGTATATGTATATATTAATTATGCAATTAATATTATATGAAAAAGTAATATGTATAATTATCATTAATATATAAATTCTTTTATTAAAACTATTAATTGTAATGTACAATAAATCATAGGTATAATTTTATAAAATTTAACTGTACATTTTAAAAAGATAATTAAAAGTTTGATTAAAAAATTAATTTTATATATTATTTTTAAATTACATAGATATCATAGTTACATCTTTTAGAAAATTTTAATTAGTTTTTATATTTCAGTATTTCATTTACTAAATTAGTATGTGTACTGTTTGTTTATATGATATTTTAAAAGTGTATTAATGTTGTTCAGAAGTTTACCATCCGGGATCATCTCCTCAATGGTTTGATTCTATTAGGGTTAAATATGTTATTGATTTTTCAAGTTTCAGTGAATTTTGGAAGTTTAAGTGAATTTTGAAATTAATTCCTCTTCGAAACTTTATACCAATTTAGTCCTTCATTTTTAGAATTGCATGGATTTAATCCTTCTTACCAAATTTTGTTAAGTTTATTTGACATTTTAAACGCATTTTATGATAATATTTGAGTTAACGGTGTAAACATTCAAATACTATCATGAAATGCGCTTGAAACGTCAGATAAACTTAACAAAATTTGGTTAAAATGACTAAATTCATTCATTTTTAAAGATGAAGGACTAAATTGGTCAAAAGTTTTGAAAAGTGACTAATTCCAAATTTTACTAAAACTTGAGGGACCAAAAACATATTTAACTCATTCTATTATAAGTCGGATGTTTGTTCTAAGACACGAGGATGGGAGAACAAGAAGAGAAGAGACAAGTAGGTTATTTGACTAAATTAAGAATGATGGTGCCCCAATGTTGACGTCCTAGTTCAAGTAAAGATAGGTCATTATTTCTCAACATATTTATCTTGTTTCTGACCCGCCGAAAGCTGAACCTACATTCATGCATGGAGACTATAAGGAAGGGCAAATGCCATTTGGGCCTTGCTACTTGAATTATAATCCTCTATGGGTCAAGTTAGTGTTTCTAGGCGCATAAGACATCTAAAGCCCGACCTAGAAGATTGGTCCAAAAATTGAGCCTTTGTTGTTCAATAGTTAGGTTAAATTTTATAAAAAAATATTCTTGGATAGGAGGTCTAATATGTGGTTATTATCTTTGTAGCCTTCATATATTGTTATTACTTTTTGTAACTTAAATATTCTCTTATTTTTCGGAGAATAGACGACTTGTAACTATTTTGGTTATAAATAAAATACTAACTCCCACGGCCAAGGGACGGAACTATTTTGGTGTTAGTGTTGCTAACTTTGAGTCAAGAAATTTCGTTACATTTTTTTACTACGGTTTAAGGCTCCCAACTTTTTAAGGGGACAAAAAAATGTGCCTACCGTGGGGCTCAATAATACTCGATCCTAACCCTATTGATGAGTCATTATTTTCCATTATTCCATTGCCTTTTTGTGTCATTCTTGAGGGTTGTTTAGTGCTTAATTGTCTTTTGTTAGTGCGTTTTCCTCAATTGGGCTCCATTGTGCCATTATTCCAAATTTTGCGTAATTTGGCATTAATTGGTCTAATTATTGTTCCAAATTTTAGAGCTTCGACATTTATGATAAGGTCAAGAAAGAGTTGCCACGTGATTTCCACATCATTGCCACGTCTGCGCCATGTTAGTTAGTCTGTCCACGTCATTAGGCCAGCATTTTCAGCCCATAGTGGCTTTTTTGGAATTCTGAGTGGTAGAATGACAGTTTTGTAATTATGTAGAAATGTGGTGATGTGACCACGAGTTTTTAGGTCATCTTCTTCATGGGCAGCCACTATTCAGGAACCCAGAAATAAGCAAAAAGGGATGTGTCGCCTGGCGGCAATTCATCGTCTGCTAACCTAGAATTCCTTTGCTTAACAATTGAAAATATGATTGTTAATCACCAATGGCATCCCTTCCCCCAAGGTGCAGTACAGTGGTATCCTTCAACCAAGGTTGAACCCACAACCATGCTAATGTTAAATCAATGTTCAACCACTCAACCAATTTATATTTTATGTTGACTAATATAATTCAATGATTATATTATCCCTCAACATGATCAACATATATTTAAAAATAGTAACAAATAAATAACACATAATTGGCATACATAGGACTTGAACCCAAGTCCTCTCACACAATCAAGTACTCTCAACCATTTGAGCTAGTACTATTCCACATCATACAATTTAGAATTTAATGCCATAAAGGCTCCCACTATCCGCATTTATTAATTATTTATTTATTTAATTAATTAAATTCCACGGGTCTTACATCATCCTTATAGGCACAAAAGAATAGTGGTAACCCTAGCTTGCTCTTAGATCTAGCGCACCAAACTAGGGTTTAAACCTTAGAAAAGCATCTTTTTTTATAAAGCCCAACTCCTTCTAGGCCCAAACACCCATTCTAAGCCCAAAACCCACCAACGTCTAATTACATGGTCCAAAGAAAACCCTATACTATTAGGCCCAAAATACAAAGCCCAAAATTAAACCCTAGTCTAATATTTACAAATTATAGATTCCTAGGCTAGGTCTTCACATCATCCTTAGCCTAAATGAACTTTAACTTGAGACTCCAACTTAATTATATCCAGCACAATTCCATTACCAATTTACCATAAAGATACATGAATCATAAAAAACCCCCAATTTACCAACCCTAAAATTTGTTCATATCAAATTTTATCCAATTCATTTATAATCGCAGGTCCATTCAACTATTTTAACCTCCAATAGCCAACAACTGAACCTCTCACTCATTTCACTATTAAAAATCACTCAGAACCAACACAAATACAAGAATTGAGATATACCGCTCACGTCGCCTGGTGGTTAGATCATCCCCGCCAGGCCCTTCATGTGTCGCCGGGCGATCAGGCTCGTACCGCCAGGCGGTTCCTTGTCTAGAACTTAGAAACAAACAAACAGGGTATGAGTCGCCTGGCAGTTTTGAAGGCCCGCCAAGCAGTTTTTGGAAAATTTCCAGAAACGTGAATTTGCACAGTTTTATCACAATTCATGCATCCAATTACTCAATCAATCATGCAATATTAAAAACACAAGTAAAAATAACGGAGTCCAGCTCCCTTAACCTAGGTTCGTTGCTAAAAAGTTGAGAATTCCAAGGTTCTTCTTGATCAACAATGGTTTCCTTTAACACCTTCCGCAACAGCCCTCAATCCTCTCTAGACGCAACTCTAATGCTCTCAAAACCAATTCAAATGTTTCTCACTCTGAATTAATTTTAAAACTAAAGAAAATATATCTGAGGTACATTTAATGTAAAATGAAGGTGGTAAGGGCAATTTATCAAAAGAAAAAAGAGAAATATATATATATATATATATATATATATATATATATATATATATATATATATATATATATATATATATATATATATATATATATATATATATATATATATATATATGGCCTGTGTTGTTTTTCTGTTGTAATACAAAAACGGTCTGGTTTTTGTTGAATAGGAAATTCTTGGATGATGAGTGTAAATCTTTTACACGTGAGAGTAAACTATGCACATTGAATGTTCCATTCAACAGAGAATCTAACCTTGTGTTTGGATCAAGCATTTCAACAATGATGAGAAATTGAAATGTATTGTATTTGAATTGCTTGCAATTAAATTCCCTTCATTCTTTAAATAACTTGTTTGGATAAAGAAATTAAAATACCTTACATTTCAATTTCCTGTGAGATAAAATTTCATTTTATCAATATTTATTCTAGGCTTAATTATGTTTTGGGTTCATGATAAATTTGGAAACAGGTCGGTCATGCTTGTCGGGTCAATAGGTCGGTCGGGTCATTGGGCCTGCCCGACACGTCTGGGTCGTCAGGCCTGCCTGACACCTCTAGGTCCTCTAGTCCGCCAAACCCGTGTGGGTCGCTAAGCTCGCCTGTCCTACTTGGGCCATCAGATCCGCTGACCCGTCTTGGTTGCCAAGTCGGTTAAGCTCATCTCTGTCTTCGAGCCCACCTGGCTCGTTTGGGTCATTAGTCCTATTTGGGTCGTTGGGCCCGCCCGACCCGTTTATGTCGTAGGGCCAGTCCGGTCTGTCTGGGCCATTGGGCCAGCACGACACACCTTGGTCGTCGGGCCTACCTGGGCGGTGTGGGTTGTCGGGCCCACTCGACCCGTCTGCATCGTCGGGTCCGCTCAACCTGTCTAGGTCGTCGGGCCTGCTCGACCTATTTGTGTCGTTAGGTCAGTCCAATCCGTCTAGATCGTCTGGTCAGCCCAACCTGTCATGGTTGTCGGGTTTTGCTAGGTCTGTTTGGGGTTAAGTCTAGAGTGTGAGATTCAGTGAGAAGAATTTCAAATTTCACCTTTTTTTAGGGTATTTAAATTTCTTCTAATTTAGCTAATTGAAATACTTCAAGAAAATGCATGCATTTTAAATGCTTTTTAATTTTTCTATCCAAACAAAGCATTTCATTGCAAAGAATTTTGAATTCTTCAAATAAATGAATCACCCTCTTGAATTGCTCATCCAAACACATCTAAATTCCAAACTGAAGGAGTCATTTGTGTGCATCTTGCTTCTTGAATTGCCTCATCCAAACACACCTAAATTCCAAACTGAAGGAGTCATTTGTGCGCGTCGTGCTTATTTAGAGGATTACCTGTTTGTTTTTTTCTCTGATGTGCTATTAATCGATAGATGCGGAACCCAATAAGTATTTTTTTTATTATCTTATTTTATATTAATTTTAATTTTATATACTTATTTAAATAAAGATATATGTATTATTTAATCAAATGATTTAGATTGCACTTTCTGCTTGAAAGAAGAAAAAAAAAGCGCAATTATATTACATAACAGTTGTACGTACCATTAAATAAATAGGTGACTTATTCTTTATATTTTTATTGTTGTAAAATTATAATTTTGAAGTGTAAAATATTAAAAATTTTAAATATAATTGAAGTTCAATAATAACATAAGATTCTATAAAATAAATATATTTCATCATACATTATTGTTTATATATTATTATAGAGATCTAAATGTACGCAATAGAAAGTTACGTGAAGAATGGACATTCTAATGCGTGGAGGATGAGCATTATTTTTGTCCTGCTTTAAATTTTGGTAAACTAGAACTAAGTTTAGGATATATGGTATCGATATTTGCTTGTGTTTTTATTGTGTCACATTAGTTATTTATGGTAAAAATCTCATAATTTTCTAATATCAGTATTAGGGAATTTTGTGAACATGAGAATACTAGAAAATTGAAAAATCCGTGGATATCTTAAGGTATTCCTCCTAGTTCTTTGAAGATTTGTTTGATGAATGAAGTCTCCATGGAAGTAATGAAATGGAGAAGAAGAAGTGTTTTGGTTCGGTTTAGGTGAGGTTTCTTAGAAAGAGGTAAGGTGAACTCCTAGGGAAGGAAACTAGAGTAGTCTATAATTTAGAAAATGGAACCAAAAGAGAACATGCTTTTAGTGCAACTTGCCACCTAAGCAAGTCACACTTTCCACACCATGTAGCACACATGGAGGAGACTTGCAAGGCAAGTCTGCACTCCTCTAGGTTTAAGAAACCCTAATTTTAGTGCCTTTCCTCAAGACCCCAACCTAGGCCCATCTCCTCCTAGGCCCAAACTATAATACTAGGTCCACCCAAAACATGTCTTAAATGCAAGGTCCAAATAAAATTATACACTATTAGGCCAATAATACAAAGTCCAAATATTACTAGTCTAATATTTACAAAAGAATCCTAGATTAGGTCTTCACATCTTTCTTAGCCTAGATGAACATCAACTTAGTCCTGCTCAACTCAGGTTAAATCCAATCTTCTTGGATCCTTCTAGTCATGCACTAACACAAAAAAGGCTTTTGACGTCTTGTATTTTCTACTTTGACATTTGACCAAACTCTGACGTTGTATCGGATGACGTCAAATTGATGTTGGATAGCAAAACCCATGTCCAAGAACATCAGATGTACAGAAGACCGATGTCCCTTAACGACGAATTCTGAAAACCCCAATGTCCAATTGGCTCCAATTCAAACTAGAAAAAGTAGCTTTTGACATTTGATGTTGCATTAACAAACATTAAAGGACGTCGGCTATGGTATAGTCTGACGTCCTTTGATGTTAGTTAATGTAGTGTCAGACGTCAAAAGTTGTTTTTTCTTTTATGTTTTATTTGTATTTCAGTTTTCCCAAACTTGAACAGTAGAAAACAATCCATTATAGTTCAAAAAAATTCTAGCATAAATTGTATATCAAAACTTAATATATTAACACTAAAGGTGTCTAAACTATTACAATTAGTACAAAACTAAAAGTTTCATAATAATAATCTTTATCCTAGATAGTTTTCAAGCAAAGCCCTAAAGTTATTGTGGTCCTAACTCCATCGTTCTAGTAGATATGTTGTCATTCCTGTCTTAGTTTCTTGATAGTGTCATCCATTAGAGGTGATGAATTCTTGAACTGTTGAAAAAACAATACAACTTCATTATGTCTGGATATCGGTGTTTAAAGTTTGATGTGATTTATAATATATGAAAGGTATACACACACACACACACACACACACA
>Ga0214542_1009482_pt1 | contig 15040 bp, 13 predicted proteins | sample CNSS1metaG_FD_160096 | JGI IMG/M metagenome (GOLD analysis project Ga0214542, IMG submission 160096) | Root nodule microbial communities from cowpea collected in UCLA plant growth center, Los Angeles, California, USA - CNSS1 | ecosystem: Host-associated > Plants > Roots > Nodule | place: USA... | reverse complement strand
AGAAAACTTTTCAAATATCAACATATATACTCAATGGTTGATAAAAAATGACGCAAAAAATAAATAATAAACATAATAAAATTTTATCATAGATCTTGTATCTTTTAAACTCCAATATATGTTGGATAGTGATAAAAGAATATTCATGGCAATTATATTAAATTTTTATATTGTAGTAAATAAAAATTATTTATACAATTATAGTGAAAAAAATTAAAGTATGATTGTAGTGAGTTAGAAAATAAAAAATAATTAGATAAAATTTATCGAAATAATATTCTACATTATGAAAATACACAAAAATAAAAATATTAAAAAATTAACAAATGTGTGTCTTATAAACAATTTGAAGACTATTGGAAGGAATTGCACAAAGAAAAACAAATGTATAATTAAGAGTATGATAAGACGAAAAATATCTTAGAGATCTAAGAAAACTTTTCAAATATCAACATATATACTCAATAGTTGAGAAATAACAAAAATTATTTTAGCGAAATAAAAGAGTTCAAATAAAACAAAAATTAATAATAATAAGTAAAGAATTTTTTTTATATTACCTAGTAAATGAAATGTTTATCCTATTAAACACTTAAATTGAGAGTATTAATAAATAAAAATATTAAAAAATAATAGAAATATTCAAATGTTAGACATAACTTTTTTTTAATTTACATACATCATTTTAACATAATTACATAAAGATTAAGATAAAATAAAAAATATATTGGAGATGTGAATGAGTTTCATGACAAACCAAATATTTAGAAGAAATAAAAAATAGAAATAATATATATATATATATAGGGTTACTTAATTAATTGTGAATATTTTAATAATTTAAAAGAGGATGGAGATATGGCGGGAACGGGTATTATGGCGGGGATATATTCATCCCCATCCCCATACCCAATCAAAAAAATCGGAGATTCCCCATACCCATACCCAGTCAATGCGGGGATTCCCCGTCAAAACGGGGACGGGTTCGGACAATACCCACGGAGACGAGTTTATTTGTCATCTCAACCTGCAGATCTTAACAGAAGCTGTGTAGGTTCTCAACGTATTCAGTAGAGCCATGAGTGTAATCAGTCACTGCAACTGACTTTTTATTTCTAGGTTTGGTTAACTACTATATCTGTTTTGTGTGGGGATTTTTTGGTGTGATGTAGTGGTTACCAAGTATTTGTATTCCTTAAATGCAAATACAAAATAGCTGCTTTCTTTATATGTTTTTGTTTTGTCTGTATACAGGATGGGATACCCGAGTCTCTCTCTCACTTACATAATTCTTCTTGTTGACAAAATAAATAACTTCGTCCTTTTTGTAGTTAACCTGCATGTGACGTTGTTTTTTAATTTAATTAGAGGACAATATGCGTTAAATTCAATGGTCTCGAACTTTGCAGACAATCATTAGACAAGGGCAAGAATCCATAAACAGTCTGCACCCTTGTCCTGTGACAGATACAATATAATCCAATAAACATGGATTTATTAGATTGTGCAATAGCAAAGACAGTGTGACAAAAAGTCACTAAAGACCAGATTTCGATGTTAATTGTTCGTGTAAACTAACTAAGGCGCTTTTACTTTGATGTCAATAAACTTTTCATGTTCCCTAAATCGGAAAACAAAAGGGAAGACACTATAACTTTAGGAAAATCAAATGCCTACTTATTCCCTTTTAAGCAACACTTTCACAGTTTACTGAAACCAATTACAGGACCTAAAACTAAACAAATTTCATGGCACTACTCGGAACTGCTGAAAACAATAATCAAATACAATAGTTGTATCTTATATATTTTAAAACTACCACCGAACCTCTAATTAACCTAAACCAGAGTTAGTTCTTGACACAGGCCTCGACAGCGAATGATTAGGAGTAGGCTGCTGCACATTACTGGGGCCATTGAACATCAAATTTGAAGAAACAGCCTGTGATTGTTGTATCATAGACAGGGGCAACCTTTGCCCTAATCCAAACATTGAAGGCCGCGGGACAAAGGACATGTGTGGATGAACTGGTTGGCTGTTGCCATACCCTGAGATGCTAGGCTGAGAGGAAGAAGCAGAAATCATTTGCTGCCTACTGTTGCTATTATTGTTAATCATCGAAGGACCAACACCTGATACATTCATTGGAGGATTGGTTCCACCATTTCCAAGACGTGCTGAAACAACATGAGACCGCTCAGAAGCGAACCTCAGCCTCAGCTTCTCAACTTGTTCACATTCTTTCATCAACTGTGTTTCAATTTCTGCAAACTGCTTCAGCTTCAGTTCCAATCTTTTCAACTGTCAATACACATAACACGTTATACACACAAAAACACTACAACAGGCGGCTTTTAAATTTTCCCAAATTGTTTTCTTTAACCTATTCTGCAAGAAAGATATTTAACTAGTGCATACACATACATATATATCCACCCAGATTGAAAACGGCAGACACATGGATGAAGTATGTAGCCAGTTAGGCTGAAACAATTAAGTTAAGAAATAAAAAATGAAGCAGCTGTACCTTAGTATTAACAATATTAGCGCATAGCCTCTGAATTTCACGCTCTTCATGATCAGCAAACAATTTAGCTTTCATTGCTGCAGCAGAGAGGCCTGCTTTGGCAGCATCTTTGACTTTCTCAGCAGACAGCAGAGTCGACCCAGCCTCATCTTGAGCACATGAACCAGGTACTTTTGACTTGTCCCCTGAATTCAAATAAATTACTTCTCAAAAAGAATTACACACTGAGTATTACCACTTCACCAGACAATGGGGGTATAATTTACGCATCAGCAACTGAAAAATGAAACAACCATAAAACTAACCATTTTTCTGACTTGAGTTTGCAGCCACTCCATGATGGCCACCATCTCTATTATTCATGCTTTCTGAATTTACCCTTCATAGAAGCCAATAAAAAATCCTAATTATATGAACTATAAAATAAGGCTGGCTCTTGGTGCAGAGGAAATAAAATTATAGAGAAAGAGCAAGTGAAAAGAACAATAGCAAATGACAATATATCATTGTACAAGCTATAGATGAAAAAGGAATAACTAGGAGAAAACACTTAAAACAAGAAATGACAGTCACTGACACTCACCTGTTATCATTTTCCAAAGCTTCTATATCTGTCACACTCCCTGAATTATTCCCTGACAATGCAGCTAATGCTGCGTGAGCACAAGTTGCAGCTACTCTTGGTCCAACAGCAGAAGCTAAAAAGGCAACCTTTACAATGCACCCACCAAAATCAAATACGTAAGAATCCAATCAAAAGAACTCCAGAATATAATAGACAGACTGATTTGTTGTGAAATTCTGACACTATCATCACTAATTGCATTTTAGGAAAGCTTTTCTGGAGGATTCAAACACACACTGATTTCACCAAAATAAACTAAATCAAACACACTGAGATTTTCTCCTTCAAAGAGGAGATATGTAACTAAACAAGTTAAAAGGACAAGATATTAGATGCAGCACGATAACCACCTCATTGTCTTCTAATTAAGCATAGTTCATGTGCACCCATTAATAAATCACAAACTCAAGAATATCATTTCCAGCACCTACCAGTGCCATAACTGGATTTCCAGAATTTGCGAAAGGAAGCCTGTCATCAGAATCTTGGTTGTTATGTATGGATCCTGCAAGAACAGAGATATGAAATCAAAACCATATCACAAAAGCAGAGGTTACAGAAGTTTCTGTTTTAGTAAGACAGACCTGCAGAATCCCCATTTGAGCAACAATGCAATCTTCCATTACCCTCTTGATTATTCATATTCGATGACAAGGACAGACTTGATACATTGATGTTTTCTAACTTTCCATCTTCTACAGGTAGACGGAGAAAATGAAGAATGCATTGTGCTTTCGACTTGGTACCAACATGCTCCGCAATTTCATTCCAATTCTCATTGTAAACTTCCACTGCTTCAAGCAGCAATAAAGTCTCTTGATCAGTCCAATTATCCCCATCTAGATCCCCATAATCTGTAGTTGAATCCACTGTAATAAAATCTATACTAGAATGACCAGCAACAAATCTCCCATCATGAAAGCAATCAGTGCAGAGTAAAATATCAACCTGCAACATGGGAGGTCAACCACAAATAATGACAAACGTTTCCAAAGGGATTCTACAGCTTAATTTTAGACTTGGGTCATCATAATGTACCCATATTTGTAAACTTCAAGAAATATCAATGACAGAAATCCTTCCATGTAGCAGAATGGAAACTTTTAAAATAATATAGTAGATAATCAAGCACTGTCTATCTTACAGACTGGCAATCACTTGCCAGCTGTCAGAGTTTGTCATGGTTAAATTGAAGACTGCCCATTCAAATCTGAATTTCCAGGACATGAACCCAAGCTGCAGCACAAAGTGCCGTTTTAGCTTCAAATTAGTACCTTCAACAATAATTGACATGGAAAGATATGTTTAACATTTGTATTAGAAGAATAGGATTGAAGCCACAAAGAGTACAAACACAAAGGAAAACAAAAAATATGAAGATTATCCCAATTGGTTCACTTTTGCGGAGAAAAGCACACAGGAATTCAAGACACTAATCTATAATAAGTAGTGGACTGGTACTCTAATATGAAGAGAAGGCTAGCAAAAGGTATCTTGAGTAGATTTCTGGGAGTTGATAACAAAGCTAAAGTTGACTTTAAGTTTGTTCCACTGCCTATAGGGCTCTCGTAGACTATGATCACATGACACAAGGAAAAAAAAAAGGCTTATAGAATGCTCCATAATAAATTAATAACAAAACTCATCAAAGACACAAATCATCAGATATTTCTTCATTGAGACCTTCAAATATCTATTTCTCCCATGTATAGTATTTTCTTGAACTCTAAGACACTTGAGTAACAGAAACAATGCAATATTAATAGAATTTTAGTTCAATATACCAATATAACAAAACCTCATCAAAAGTAGAAGCCTAAGACAGACACTAACATGTGCCCATTTTGATGCCACTTCACAACCACTTCAATTTATAAAATAATGATGTTCCCATCCCATCCTATAGAAAAAACCAAAATTATTTTGTATCGGGTAGTCTGTTACCTAGCATTTTTAAATTTTATTTGTTTTTCAATCTATATTAAAACCAAGGAAATGAATCCCCAATAATATAAATGGTATGCAACAACAACATAATGTATAATCTCTTAACTAAAGGAGGTTTGTCTCCAGCAATCATATGCACAAGAAATTCAATCTCATCTCCATACGTATGCATTGCCATGTGTTAATAACTACCATTCCAGCATATTAATCAGAAAGGTAGATTGGACAAAAGTAAATTACAGATTCATTCATGATAGGGTGAGTTGAGTTTAAAACAAAGTGCCGGTGTACCTCTTTCTGTGATTGGTAGTATACAACAGGAAGAGATCGAGAACAATAGTGGCAATAGTTTTCAGATAGATACTCTCTTATTGTGTCATCCAAATCAGAAATATCTGTATTGTGCATTGTTCGACATGAATAAACTTCATCTGCTTTGAATTTACACTTGGGCTTGTCAAACTCAATCAAACTATCTATGGATCTTAAAGCCACTGATGGCACACATAGTGCACCACTAGTGTCCTCAGTCAGGCAAGTATCATTGTCCAAATACTCACGCCTTGGGTTCTCAGCACAGTAATTGATGATTCCCCATTGATCAAGGAACCTCACAATTCGAGTTAAATCTTCATTACCAACACCAACAGACAAAGCCTGGCAACTAGGAACTGTAATCCTCTTCCCTGGGTCCTCCATGTATCTTGCAACAATGTAATTCCTACATTCCATGTACTTCTCTGGCGTATGATCTGGTGACTTTCCAGAGAAGAAATGTGGAACTGCTTGTCTCTCAAGTCGATGCACTGAGGCTGGAGAAAACCAATCTGTCCATATATATCCCAAAATTTATCATCTAATTCAACATGTTCAATTGGCTAAAATTCATTCTAATCACCCACAACCAAAGCATATTTGGATCTTAAAAATTATATATAATTCCATCAAAGGAAAAAAACAACATATAAAGGATATTTAAAACTCATCAAAACAAAGATATGCCACACAGTTTTGAACTTTTGAACGAAAAGTTTAATTTTAATAAATAGGCATTGTAAAGACCTTTACTCTACCATATCCCACATATGACTTTTACAAACTATTACATAAGTCAACAATTTTTTTGATTTATATATCAATTTAGAATAAAAACAAAATAAAAAGTTCTCATTCAAATATAAGAAGTTACCACATCCTGCACAAAAACATAAGAACTTGAACATGGCAGACAAACATGGAACAATCATATCTTACATCATCATGCACATCCACAATATCCAAATAAAAACATTTCTCAGAAACCAGAAAAAAAAAATTCAAATCCAAGGAAGAACCTGAATGCATGGGGACCACTAGAACCCTAGTGCCAAACCGTTTAACAACGCCGGAGCCTTTCATAACAGGAGGCAGGGCAGCAACAAAGCTCAAACCCCCGAGACAATCAGCAGAAACAGTCGAGGAAGCCTGAAGCTGGCCGTGAGACACATTCTCGAGAACCGGTATGCCATGCTGCGAGTGTCCCCTGCCGGACTCCAGAGCCGCAATTGCCGCCGTGACCGCCGCGTGAGGACGGGTAACGGTCCGCCTGATCGCCGGCGGGAAGCGCGAAATCTGGACTCCATCACGTGAGACGACCTCGATCTCGACACGGGAGTCGGTGTTGGGAGGCGCGTTAGGGCTGCGGAACTGGTCGTCGGAGTCGTTGTCGTCACGGTCGTCATCGGAATCATTGTCTTCGTCATCTTCGTCGTGACGCTTGGACTGGCGTTTGTGGGATTCCCGCTTCCGCTTCTTCCGCCATTTGGTTCGGTTCTCTGTCAAAGATAAAATAATAGGAATAATACAACAGAAGATATTTATAAAGTGAGAAAAAAAATGAAAATTGAAATTGAAATGAGTTTGACTTGAGTTGCGAAGGAGAAAGGGAAAAAAAAAATAGTAAGGAATTAAGGAGAATTTTTAGGTTATTGTGGATACCCGAAGGGAAGGAAGGGGAAGGTGGCATGGGAAGTTAAGGAGAGAGTGAGTGGATGTGGGTGTGGGGTGAAAATTAGTGTGGGGTCGCTGATTCGCGCAAAGGGTGGTGCGGAATTTGGATTTGGAGAATGGGGTTGTGTTGTGTTGGTTTGTGTCAGGTCTGTGTGGTATGATAGAGAGAGAGTGAGTGAAGAGAGGAAGTGAGAGAGGGGCTATGCTATGATTTAGGGTGTTGCGTTTGGATGGGGCATTGAGGAAAATATTCCAAAATTGTATGTGTGTTGATGTGGTTTTGCTTCTGGCTCGGTTCATCGACACGTCATTTTAACGCCGTTTTCCGAGGAGTGGTTCACACGCGATCTTTCTGGATCAGTGTCTTCTTTAATGTTATTGGTTGTCTTCCATCTAGGTCACCCAGTTAAAATCCTTTAATTTGTAGGGTCTCTTTTCTGTGTCCTGATATTCTTTTAGTGGTTAATACATTTATTTTTGATCAACTAGAAAAGTTTTTAACATCTTTTAAAATATTAAAATTAGTGTATGTTAATGTATTTTAGAAACATAGAAGAAAAATAAGTTAATCCATATGCAATTAGTTGTTCCTTTGTGTGCAAATGCGTGTGAGTTGGATACCGGAGAGAAAATGTACAATTGAATTAAAATACTAATAAAAACTGTAATTGAAAGAATATATAGTTAACTGGAATGAGAGTTTTTTTTTTTTTAACTAAAGGATCTGATACACTTAAATGACATGGAATCAAAACATGAGCATGGCTCAAATTTAAGATATATTTGAATTTATGCTGCAACAATTATTTTTTGTCTATTTATTTTCACTTGTTTTTTTATATTTTAAAAATTTGACTCGAATAAGTTTTTATTGAAAAGATATAATGCAATTTTTCTTTGAATTTCTAATAAATACTTTTCAATCTAGTTACTAAACAAATTAACCATTTTAATTTAGTATTTTATGTTATATGTGTAGGTTTTTTCACATGTCCTGTAGGGTAACACATGTTGAAAATGTTTTAGGCCTTTCTTTCTGTTATTGTAAGAAATTACAAAGAAAATTTAGAAGTTGTATTTATATGCAAAGTTTTACAGAAAAGAAGAAAGATAATCCCTAAGAGAAATATATTTTTAATCTTAATAATTAAAACTGGAAGGTTATAATTTAAGAGAAAAATAAAAATATAGTCAAATTTATTATTTACATTAAATTTGTCATTTCATAAAAATATTAAATGGAACATTAGTTCATGGGTCTGTAATATGCAATATGCAATACCATTGTTTAATTTTACATTCTTACTTTTTCAAAGATTGATTTTCTTTATTTAATAACTTTGTAGCTTTCTTGTACTCTAGTAAAGAAATGTAAAACTAGTGACCATTTTGGTTTTCAATAGAGTAAATCATTATATTTGTCTTTGAAATTTTAGCGTCTTTGAAATTAAATAACTTTATAGGTTTAAAATGACCATTATAGCCAAAAAGGTGGATTGAATTGGTTGAGTACTTAAAATATGTTCAATTAAAATTTGTAAAAACACTTTTTTGTTTGAATTCAATTGACCAACAAATGATGATGGCGGTCTCACGATTCAACATCGGGTTGGTTCTGATCGGTGGTAAACCCTCGTGAAGCTTCCAATTAACGATCTACCGATGGCAAAAAGTAAACGCACGGTGGAAGACTTTGGATTGCAACGGAAGACGAAAAACGTTCGATGGAAGCGACACGGTTCTCTTTGGTGGAAACGTGATATGGATGGACGAAGCTCGCAGTGGAATAGCACGGAACGAGCGAATTAGGCGACGGAGTGACTCAACGAGCTTCCTCAAGGTCCTTCAATGGAGGAAGCCAGTAGCCCTCACTCACACTCACTCTCGGTCCTCCCAAAAGGGAGGAACCCTAATGCTAGGGTTAGTGAACTTTGAAAAGGGGAGGAAAACTCTCTATTCAATTCAAAGCTCAATATTTGTTGAAGTGGGTTGCAAATTAGAAAGGCCCAAACATTAGGTTGACATAAAGACAACAAAAAAGACAATAATGGCCCAAAAAAGTATAAGGCCCAGAAAAACAATTATTTATGTATTTTAAAACAAACAAATAAAAGTTGGCCTAATCCTTGGCTCTTGATGTAGACTCTTGGGATGCAAGTCATTAACAAATCATATGTTTATTGTTACATGACCATACATTTCAATCTATTGAAAAATAGAAACAACAAATTAATTTGTTCATTTAGTATGATTCAACAGACTGAAATATAAAATCAACCAACTGACATTCTAGGAAATTCTGCTGAAACACGAAAATCACCAAACTCACTCAAACAACATGCTTTATCATACAAGATTGATTCCAATTGCTATATCAAACTTAGTCATACCTCCATATTACATTAAAACACACGCAAACCTTACATAGATTGATAAAATGAGTTTTCTTGAGATTTAAATGAAGAACAAGATAAGAGAGAGGGAGAGAGAGAGAAGGAGAGAGAGAGAAAGGATAACACAATGATTTTATACTGGTTCAATATCTGAGCTACATCTAGCTTATTAGGACAACTTGAGCCTAATCATGCACTATATAAAAAATAATTACAAAATCCCTTAAAGATTACACTTTTGAATTAATCAAAAACTCCAAGATTCTTTAATCTCATAAGAATCTCAACCCTTGCACAGCAAGATCCCACTTGTAGACCTGGAATCACACAAGAAAACACCCAGAAACACAAAAACAACCAAACCTTGGTAGTGGTTCTACCTAGCCAACCAAAACACATTCTTCAATGCTTCAAAACCATCTAATATAGCCTAATTATAGGTGAATTAAATAAGTTGATTTGTCCGTACAATCTGTTGATATCACACATGACTTCAGTGGAATCAGCCGATTGAATAACAATTCAACCAATTGAATACCTTCATACCTTCATACCATAACCAATTGAATAACAATTCAACCAATTGAGATGTTCTTGAATGTTAATATGTGATATGCATATTCTAGTGGAAGAGCTCAAAGGAATGAAATCTTATGTTTTTGTTCCAAGTATAGAAATCTTTATTGGACAATAAGAGATTAATTCTATGACCACTTAATAGGTACATGATTTCTAAAAGGTTCAAGGTTCTATTCAAGGTTGTTCTTTTATATATATATATATTTTTATATATTTATGTTTATTTATATATATATATATATATATATATATATATATATATATATATATATATATATATATATATATATATAAATTGATTCGAATGTATTTTGTGATCTTTTGTGGCATGTTGAAGAAAGGGTCTTGGTTGGCTAGGGGGAGCCAATTTTGAGGTTGGATCTTTCTTGTGTTTTGTGTGTTGTTCTTGGTGTGAGTCCAGGTCTGCAAGAGGGTTTCTTGTTGTGCATTTGGTGTTTCTTATGTGATTCAATAAATTAGGTTTTGTCATTTGTATTTACAAGAATTTAATTGTAAGGATATTGTAATTTCTTGTGTTAGTGAAAGATCAAGCTTATGTTGTCTTGATCAACTAGATATAGCTCCATTAGAGTAAACCAATATAAATTTGTGTGCATAAATTTAAGTTTTTGCAAATGAAGAAATCAAATTTAATTGATCTTCAATAATAATTATCTGCGAATATTGTGACTGATCTCGGTAATCATATCAATCAAATTTGCAATGTTTGGTGTAATTATTGAAAAATTAACTGTCAAAATTTTAACATTCAATCAGTAAAATGTATGATCTAGAATTGATACATTGTTAAATCCTATGGTCAATTTGATTTTGACAATTACAAACTTCAAAAATAACACAATTTTTGAAAAACAGCCAATTCAACACTGCCACCCCCCACCCCACCTCACCACCCTCCTTCTTGGTCTAAAAACTCCCTATTGTGATTACAAAACACACATAGGAAATTGAATTAAGAACATTGCACTTGAATTGAAAATAAAAATTGAATCTAAAACCATCCTAAACTAACTTTATTTAATCCTACAAATGAATCAAGTACAAGTTTATGGTAAATTGTCTTTCCAAGCTTCAACTAATCAAGCTTATTCTAATAGGTCAGTGTTAATCACTTCAAGAAAGCTCTTCTTATTTCTTTTTCTTCAACTAGAAGTAGCAGGTTAGGTGGCATTGGTCCAATAGGTTGCACAATGATCACTACAATAGTAATAGATTAATTACCAACCACTCAGGTTGGATGTAAACATGTGATTTGACTCTTCAAGCTCGTATTGTCTCAACTTTCTTACACATGCTAGCACAAGTTACTCAAGCTTGCTTTAGCTACCTAAATGACTTTCAAACAGGTTACCATAGGTTGCCAAACTAGTCCAACAAGTTGGCCAAGCTTCCTCCAATCATTGCCTCCAAAACTACACAACTTTAACATAAAAACTAAAATTACCACTTTCATTCTTTACTTCAAAAATTCATCCTAGCTACAATTTTACCTTTTAATTTTCTAAAAAATAAGAAAGTCAATAAAACTAAAATTCTTACTAAAAATCTAGCTAAAACTACTAAATTAACATGTTTTCAAAAAAACTACAATTTATTCAAGGAAATCCAAATCTCATACAAAACGAATAACAATTAAACAAAATAACATTAAACCACACTCATGCAAAAATTGGATTTAATGATAACTTATTATGGCAGTTATAATCCACCCATAATAATAAGTGAAATAGTGATGGAATGGTAGATATGACGAAACTTTCTATGTCGATTATCACTAGAACCGTTATAGTAAGTGAGAGTGGTGGCAATTTTGTAATAAAATACAAGTTTATTGTATTATTTTTAATTTAAAATATAGATACTATGGCAATTCATCACCATAATCGAGATAATATCTTTAATTTTCTTCTATTCTATATCGTTGCATTTCACTCGTATCGTATTATATGCTCTCGTTCTCGTTGCACTCTTATTCTCGCTCTCCTCCTTGTTTCTTCTCTCGTCTCCTCGTCTTTGCTTTTGCACTACACTTACTCTCATTCTGATGGCTCTCGCTCTCATGCTTTGTAATTCGCTCATTAGTGTATTGGTTTAGCTCAACTCACTATGGTGATTTTCTCTAATTTGGAGTTTTGGGGAAACATAGAGAAGGTAAAAAAAAAAATTAAACAAATGAATTATCAAATCTCGAATTATTTTTGGATTAATTTCGGTATTTGTACCCTTACTTTTTGTCATGTCATGCACTCTGGTCACACATGGACTTTGTCATTATGTTTCACTTTTTTTCTTGGAGCTATATGCAATTTTCTTTTTTTTTAGAATAATAAAACTTGTGGAAATAAGAAGTTTTTGTTTCCTTTATGTTTTATTGTTGGTTTAAACAAACTTTTCAATTTTTAGATTTTTGTTAAGGATGTTTGGAAGGAACAGATTGGGTGGCTGTTGAATGACATGGAGGGACAATATAAATTCATGGTTAAGGATTTGATATTATGGAATGATGGGTTTCATAGTACTTCTCCTAGATGGATTTTATTTGGCCGTCATTGCTCCATATTATGTCAGGTACATTCCTATCCCTATATGTCTCTTCTATGGTTAGCTTTGATAAGTAATTTTGACAACTAATTTTGATGGTGAAAAGGGAAGATGTGCAATAAGGGTCGTTCCCTTTTACTGATAAAAAAACTATTCATTTTTGTTGTTGTAAAAGATTTTTTTTTTATATTGGTTGTGTTCTTATTTATAATTGCTACTACACTCTCTTTTTCTCAGGGAGGTGGAGGCAAGGTTGATGGAGTACAAGTTAGATATCATCATCAGTGTTCATCCCTTGCTTTTATAGATCAGAGGATTTGAGACCCAAATGCCCAAACATATGGGAGCCTATAACTAAGTTATGATTCAGTGGCACTTTTTATGTTGCTTGTGGTCATAACTAGCATAGAAAGTGGAAATTTCTATGGCAGGTCCAAAATTGGCATAGAAAATGGAAACTTTCTATGTCATCTTGATCTATAACAGGTGGAGAACCGATACAAAAAGCCTTCTCTACACTAGTGACACTTGTATTTCTTGTAAAGTCTTATGTGTTCTTCATCCTAATCTTGATGCCTTTATATAGGTCTTTAAAGTTTATTGTTGCTTGATGAGTGCGTATTTTTGCCCTCATTTAGTGTTTAATTCTGGGTATTTAATTGAATTTATGTGCTTAAAGAGTGATTTAATTGATAATTCTGATAATTAGGTTGTTTGAGCTTGTGTGATAAAAATGTCTTAAAAAGTGATTTTTAGTTGCATAAATTATTTATTGGATATTTTAACATTTATTGATGCAGCTGAAATTAAGATTAATCTCATTCAAGGTAGGAAAATAAATTGATTGAAGTTACAAACCACCTTTAAATAATGCTGAAATTAGCAAGTTCTGGAAAAATCATTTTTGCACCCCCTAAATTACGTATACACTCCCCTTTTCCAAATGGGCTACAGAAAATCTACTTTTACACCCCTGCCTTTTTCTATTTTCACCCCTCTTTCCACTCATAAAACATGATGACACGTGTCATAATCCTCCACTTATTAAACTAACCAATTAGAGAATGACATATGGCGACATCCAAGCACTCAAAATTCAACCAACCAAATGGTGCCACGTCATCATCTTCATCTCTCCCATGAGAAACCCTAATTTCTCCTCAAACCCTAGTCATCGGAGTAATCATCATCACCATGGCAGCCGCTACTCTCGCCGTCAATCATCGGCACCGCAACTCCACCATCTTCAACCTTCTGCACCATCGCGCAAATGTAGAGGTCTAATCAAGGGGTTTCGTGCTGTCGTTTGGAGTGTTGTGACGTTTCGCATTTCGTTGCGGCGTTTGGTCTAATCATTATTTCTGGCGGGAAAAGTTGAATTGTTTGGAATGCTAGTTATAAATACAAATAGTTTCTTCTTTAATATTCTAATAAACCTTTGAAAAGATACATTTTTCTATATGAAACCTTTTTCCATTTATGTCCATTTCAACATATATGAGAATTTATCATTTCTAAAGATAATTTTGATTTAATCTTTTAAAATGATTTATGATTCCGACTTTGTTTACACTCTTTGATTTTGAACAAACATGCTCAAACAAGAATAAAACTACTGATAAATTTTCTAATGTTTCAAGTGTCCACTAAATGATTTGATAAGTTGAAACTAGCATAAAGAATATAGTAGCTCATTTGTAAAAATAGAGCATGTATATGTACGATTATATATAATTTGTCATCATCAAAACTCTCTTGGAGGTCTTTACTAAAGGTATTTCCTCTAGATGTGGATAAGATTGTCTAGGATCTCAATGTTGAATTCTTCCCATCGTGCTTAGAAATTTTAATACAAATGTTATTAGCAAGCAATAGTAGATAATGAATTCTTGGAGCACCCCAAAAAGTATGAACACTAATGAGTGCGTATTTTTGCCCTCATTCAATGTTTAATTTTGGGTATTTAATTGAATTTGTGTGTTTAAAGATTGATTTAATTGGGATTTCCTATTATTGGGTTTATTGAGCATGAGATACAAAAACATGTTAAAAATAGGTTTTTAGTTGCATAAATGTTCTTTGGATATTTTAAGGTGTGTTAGTGCAGCTGCAGCTAAGTTGAACTCATGGAGGTGTGGAAATAAATTGTTTAAAGCTTCATGACACCTTAAAGATAAATCCAAGAATAAGAAATTATCAAAAGCACAAAATCCTAGCCAAGCATTGCATGAAGACGACAATAAAAACTTGAAAAAGTGAAGTAGTTTGGCTAAACAAAGAAGAGAGCAACAAAAAAAATTGGACCTTGCGGTTTTCTTTATCTTTATGATAAAAGATAATTTGGGAAAAATATATCTTTAGATATTTTATTTGATATTTTTAAATAATTATCTTATTTAATTATATCATAAAATATTA
>Ga0214542_1009481_pt1 | contig 15041 bp, 5 predicted proteins | sample CNSS1metaG_FD_160096 | JGI IMG/M metagenome (GOLD analysis project Ga0214542, IMG submission 160096) | Root nodule microbial communities from cowpea collected in UCLA plant growth center, Los Angeles, California, USA - CNSS1 | ecosystem: Host-associated > Plants > Roots > Nodule | place: USA... | reverse complement strand
TATATATATATATATATATACACACACACACACATTTCACACAAATTATTTGAACTAAAATATATATTGCAAATTACTCGCATGATGAGGCAATTCAAGGGTTAGGGAGGTCTAAAACAAACTTAAGAATAATTTGTGAACAACTATGAACTACTAAAGTAATGTTCAAGAAGAAAGCAAGGAATCAAGGAGTACAACCAATACATGAAAAGTCACATAGAGAGAAAGAAATAGAAATCAAAATTGATTAGTAAGAGAATAAAGATAACTAATTACTCTTTTTTTCTTAAACAAAATTATGCTTAGTTGTTAACTCATTAAATATAATTTTTAATACGAATAAAAATTAATAGTCACCTATAATAATTGAATTGAATTTTATTCCAAAACATAATTTTAAAATTAATCTAATAAAGGTATATTAGTATTAAAAAAAATTGAAGACCATTTTTTGGAGGCTTAAAGCAAGAACTTTACCTACCCGAGCCTTCAAGTGACCCTACTCGCATGTCACTCACTTAATCAGCTTCTTTTATCTAAACAAGGAAAAAATTTTGTGCTTTAGTGACCTCTTGTTGCAAATAAACCACAAATGAAAGAGAAATACTTCAACATCTCTCTTAATAAAGCCACAATGTTTTGCTTGGAAAAAAAAATGTAGACAACTAAAATTTGTAGCAAACCAAAATAGATTCAACAATTAATTTTTACTAATTCCAATCTTATTTTAAATACTCAAAACAACATGCTTGACATGTTAACTTCTACTTGAAATCAAACTAAAAATGGTTTATTTATACTCACAATCAATTATATATGAAATATTCTATATCATAACTCCACTAAGTTTACTTTTACTTTCAATGAAAAATCAACATCGATACTAAGTAATTTGTGTTTCAACAAATCAAATTTAATACATAAATAAATAAATATAATTTAATCGGCTCCCTTGGAGGATGTTTATGTCTCGAGCAATAGACAAAAGAGCACAAAAACATCAAACCTCTAGGAACCTAAGAGAACATCACTAAAACACTCGTAAGAAAATATAATAGTTGAGTTAATAAAATTTCTCAAGTAATAACAGATGAAATTATGAGAAAGTCACAAATAGAACTAAAAGAATAAGGATAAGGAAAAGTTATAGAAAAAGAATTTACTCTTAATGAACCGATGATCAAATAAAATGTTTTGTATTCAACTACCTTCTAGTTGGTAAGATCTATTGATGGAAAACATGAGAAATGACTTAATAAACAAAGACAAGTGTCGGAGGAAAGGGTGTTGAGAGAATGAGAGAAAAATGAAGTAAGAGGAAGAAAGAAAAAAGAAAAGAAAAGAATAAATAAAAGAATGAAAACCTTTATACTAAGGTCTTATCATTATAATGTTCTGATTTACTATACATGTACAAGTCAGTAATATCATAAAGTACACACACATATACGTTAATATTTGTATATTCTATATATTGCACAATCAAAGGCATAAAGTCCTCAAAATAATATATACAACAAAAATTATTTGCATATTCTATATATTACACTCATATTAATGTAAATAATTTGATCTCGAATTAAAAATATAGATAGCAAACACATTTTATAATGAAAAGTTTTACGTAAAATTAAACTTTTATGATTAGAACTTTATGTAATATAGTTGATAGAAATGAGTAGTAATGAAGGAAGAGACTAAAGAAAATTTAAAAGAAAGAGAGAACCTTAAGTAGAGAGAAAAGGAATAAAAGTTCGAAGAGATTTCAAGACAACTGATCTCGTTGATAGATATAACATCAAGGCATTTTTTATAGAAATGAATGTTTTATGAACATACTATTATCTTTCAAAGTGTTCACGATGTCTTATTTATTTATAATGTTAAATGACAATTAATATTTCAAAATTAAAATGTCCTAAAACTCCTACTTAGCGTAAAAGTTACTCAATAGATATCAATTTTGTCACACTTTTTGTTTAATCTATGACGTCTATTTTCGCAAATATACTTCGAGATAAGTTTTTTTTTTATTTACATGTAAGTTTTAATTTTGGTCTTGAGAAGCATAGTATCTTTCATACCTTATTAATTTGTCATGTTTCCTATTCCATATTGTACTCAATGGGTTGGAAGGATAAAACAATACATGGAATCATCTTCAGTGTCTATCCTGGTCAATGGCTCCCCAACAAGGGGTTTGAGATAAGGGGACCCTTTGGCTCCATTCCTATTCCTCGTAGTAGTAGAGGGTCTAGCAGGGTTGGTCAGACAAGTGATTAAGAGAAACCTATATGTTGGTGTAATGGTGGGTAAAAACAAAATAAAAGTGAGGTTATTACAATTCACAGATGATATCCTCTTTTTTTCTGATGCTCATGTTCAAAATATAAAGGTAATAAAAGTTATCTTAAAAAGCTTTGAATTGGTGTTAGGACTTAAGGTGAACTTCTCTAAAACTAAGGTTAGTGGAGTGGGTCTAAATAAGGAATTCATGCAAAAAGTGTCTACTATATTAAATTGCGAGAACGTGGATATTCCTTTTGAGTACATAGGTATGCCAATAGGGGGTAATCCAAGGAAAAAATAATTCTGGCAAGTCATGATATCTAAAGTCAATAACAAGCTATCTAGGTGGAAAGGAAAATTGTTATCTTATGTTGGATGAGTATGCCTTACAAGATCAGTACTATCATCGTTACCACTTTATTACCTATCCTTCTTCAAAGCACCAAAAAGTGTGTTCTGAAAAAGAAAAAAAAAGATATAGAGAAATTTTATTTGAGGTTGGGGCTCAAAGGATAAGGATAACTTGGGTTAGATGGGACAACATATGCAAAACTAAGGAGAAAGGGGGACTAGGCATAAGAACGTTGAAAAGTTTAAATTAGCCTTATTAGCCAAATGGAAATGGAGACTACGAACGAAGGATCAAGGTGTCTAGAAAGAGGTACTGGAGTTAAAGTATGGATCCTAGAGGAACTTGAGTCAACATAAAATATCTAAGAAAGATTCATGATGGTGGAAAGATTTATGTGTTATATGCGGGAGTGTTAAGCAAGGCACATGGTTGGATAAGCATGTGGAATGGAGTGTAGAAGTAGGCAACAAAGTAAAGTTTTGGGAAGATAGATAGGGGGTGAACCACTCAATTGTAGGTTTCCTAGGCTCTATATGATTTCTAATAGTAAAGACCGAATAATTAGGGAGTTTGGAAGTTGGGATGGGGATACTTAGAAGTGGAATTTAACAACTTCTTGAGTCTATAATAAGAAAATATTTTAAGGAAGCCTGGACACGTGGACTTGGAAGGAAGATGATAAAGGCATCTTTATAGTAAAGTATGCATACAATATATTGCAAGGAAACCTAGAAGGGGTGGGGGTAAGTGTATTTAAAATGCTATGGAACACCAAGGTAATCCCGAAGGCACATCTATTAGGGTAAAGAGTGTTGTTGGACAAATTACTAACAAAGGACAAACTACCTATGAGAGGGATACACTTATAAAATAAATTGTGTGAGCTATGCTTATATTAGGAGGAAAGTGTGGCTCACCTATTATTTTTGTGCAAAGTATCTCATAAAGTATGGAATATGTGCAATAGATGGATTGAAGTAACTAAGGTGCATCATAATCAACCTATAGCCAATTTTCAGTAGTTCAATCTTCCCAATCTTAATAGTATGCAAAATCTTATTTGGAGGGGTACGTGGTTAACAATTATTGGGGAGGTTTGGAAACCTAGAAATGGGATAATCTTTAGGCAACATAGGGTAAATCCGGAAGAAATTTTTGGCTTAGCCTAAGTGAATACTTGGATCTGGATCAAACATAAGATTCATAAGGTTAAATTATCATATAGTGATAGGGGTGTGTGCCCTTATATGTGCTTAAAATCTTTGTGAACTAGCAATCCTTGTTTGTTAGAAGTGTTTCACGTATCTAAAGGAAGGAAAGGGTGAGGAACAAAGCCAAAATTGAGTAACTAAGTCGAAGAGGTCAAAAGATGCATAAGTGGAAGGAAGGTTAGGTACAAGAGCAATGCAAAGATCATAGTAGAACTTTATCCACCTTCTTGGAGGGAAGCTTAATCAATTGGTTAACATTAGTACCTTCTTCTTTTGGTTAGGATTGGTGCAAATCTTTAGGTTTTTTGGATATACTTTCCGGTTCTGTTCTAATGCACTTTGTGTCTTACCAAGTTGATTTAAAGATGTATCTCTCTAGGAATGATTAGATAGAACATATCCAAATTTATAAGTTTGTTTATATCTTGATCCCATGTGGACTATTTTTATGTGTATATATATATATATATATATATATATATATATATATATATATATATATATATATATATATATATATATATTTTGTAGGGAGTTGTTTGTTTTGTGATTGACGATACTACATCTTCTGCACCTTTTATGTAAAAGAATCATGTACTTTTGTAAAATGATTACAGTACTCCACAAGTGTCCTACTTTATTTAAGCCTTAAGTGAATTTATTTAACTGTAACAATATCATACTTTATCATATATTTCCACATATATAGATAATCATCAACATAGAGTATTTAGTTATATGATCCCCAACTTTCCAGGATTTATGAAAAACCACCACATTTCACATTCAAACAAATTCTTTATTATCCCCTCAGCTTCAATATTCTTTAACAATATTGAAAACTATCTCTATAGATAACACATCCTACTCCATTTATATAACTAATGATACTAAATACATAACATAATATGTCTCATTTTAATATATCCGATTCTAATAACATATCTCTATATAACTGTAAATATCCTAATTAAATAAGAAAAAAGTTAAAATATAAAACAATTCTAGAGATCATCTAAGATACTCAAAATATTTTAAGATAATATATTTAGGTAGCTTCCATCTATACTTTCCCTCTTTCAACTCACACTCACAAGTAACTTGCATAACTGATATCGGTAATCACAGTTTTTAAAACAAATACAAATTTAAGGACCCAAACAATAAAAATCAGAATCTGATTGAAATCTGTGAAATATATCAGACCTTTCAGATTAATTTAGCCAACAATAATTACTGATAATTTTGAAAATTTTTCCTTTCGGTTTTAGTTAATTTGATTGAAGTTCCAAACAACCACACATGAATCCAGGTTAAAAGTTTAGAAAACGTTGGAAAGAAAAAAGTGAGAAGGTTTGAATTTGACAGAGACCCACCGAATTTGGTGGGGAACAGAGTGGCAAAAATGTGTTTTTTGATGAGAAATATGAATGTGAAGTGCGTGAGGTTAGTGTTAGAGTTGACACTGCACCTTCCTTGTTTGTTCCACGCAACTTCCACACTTCAATACTTAGGTTGTCACCATGTCTTCGTCTTTCTTCTCACCACTAACCGTCATTACTAACATCAATGTAATGTTTATGATGCATAAATAAATTCCACCATGTAATCATAACCTTTTCTCATAAATGTTTATTCATATTAATCTATATTGCTTATGTGCTGTGATTATTTATAAGTATTTGATTATATAGATTTGATTAGAGCACATTTATGCTGTATAAGTTATATGATAAGTTGTATGCATGACCTTTAAGGTGATGATAAGTGTGTAGATTATTTAATTTAACATATGATTTTGATACTTAAATTGTATGAAATTGATATATTTTTAAGTAAATCAAACCGTGAAACTTAAAAATATAGAATGTGTTAATGAGAATTAGTTACTTATGAATTTAATATTTTTTGATAAAAATGCAATAGTTTTGTAGGAACAGAAGAAGTGGTTCAGTTGTTGATTAAGACATTGAGCATTGAAAGAAGATTTGTGAATATTTAAAATGTAACTTTCACAACTAAGCATGAAAAGAAGTGTGGAGTCTTGAAGGGAAGCTTAGTCAAAGTATATATGGAGGGATAGAGCACCAAGATAAGAAGCTTATCTCTCTAAGAAAGGAACTTTATAGTTGAGCACCCAAGGTTGGTTTTAGCACCACTAGTTTACATTTTGTATATAATAGGTTAGGGTTTTCACTACTTTTATTTAAATTGGACTCTTCTTTTTTAAAATGTTTAATTTTATCTTTTTGTGTTTTAACCAGGAGATATGTTTGGCAACTAATTAATCTTATGTATTTAGTTACTACTCAATTTCCAAATTGATTCTCTTATTTCTTAAAATTGTTGAATGTTATTCTTCCATCTAAAATCACACAACACTAATAAATTCGAACACAAGGACACCATGGACAATTTTTTAAAATTTACGATCAAAAATTTAAAATAAAGAAATCCAAATAAATTGAAGATGCCAGAAGAGAAATTTAACATTTTTTTCTTATCACATTTTCTAACTACTTTTATCTAAATAAATTTAAACCTTTTTTAAATGATTTAGTTTGTTCTTTTACTAAATCTCCTTTTCATGATCATTTATGCTTATTTTTTAATGTTTTTCTGTTCCAATTACTCAATTTGATGTTTGAACTTATCTTATTATTATGGTTTACTAATATCAATTTGTTGTTTGATATAAAAATCTTAATTGAGGCTATGTGAGTGAGCCTAAACAAAGAAGCTTAATAATTGAAGGATGATGAAGCCAGAATGATCACGGGCTGGCCAATTTGGACAAACAGGCCCAATGGTTAAGGCTTTTGCTTTCTGCACCTCTTCATAGATTTTAAAATGGAAGAATAAAAATAAAGGTATCAAATGAGTGCACTATGTATTAAAATAACTTTTTCCTCTCAAAGTAGAAGTTTTTAAAATATACATTTCGGGAAGTATTTATTAAAAAAAAAAAACACTTTATTTCCCGATTGAATATTCTAGAATAATGGAAGTACTGTGAAGCACACTACTAATTGCAGCGGCATTAAATATGAATAGGGAAGAATTAGGATAGGAGTTAAGAGATGACTCAAGGGTATTTCTGGCTTTTTCTTTTTATAATGGGGGTGCATGTTACAATTAAGGGGTCTAGGAAGCAAAAGTCATAGTTGAAATATTAGTAGCCCAGGTACGCAACAATCTAGAGCTTCAAATGCAACCCAAACTCTAAGCTTTATACTCGATCATGAAGGCACAACACAATTTTAGGCCTCAAACAAATATTGAAATCAGGTATATCTTAATTTAATGATAATTTTTTGGAAACAAAATATTTTATATTATAATAGTGTAATAATCAATTAAATTGTTCAAATTGTATTTTCAGATACAATAAAAAAACAATATAATTGATTATCATGATTTATAATTAATTAAATCTTCTCAATATTATTTTTGATAAATTGTTTTCGGTATTCTCTTTAGTAAACAACTATTAGGGTTAATTAAATTTTAAGTCTTTCGTAGATTTGAAAACTTGCAATCGAGTTCTTATAAATTTTTATGATCAATCAAGTTCTTAAACTTTTTAAACTTGTAAAACTTTTCAACGGAATTCCTTGTAAAACTTGTAAAACTTGTCAATGGTACATATAACTTTTTTGAAAGAATGTCAAATCTTCTGATTAATTGCTTCTAGAAAAAGTTTTATAATGGTTGTTAATAAAGTAATTTTTTTAAAATAATATTTTACCCCTTTTTAGTATTGTATTGTACTTCCTGTTTTCACTTTTAGTACTCCCATTTAATCATGTAAAACGAATATATTGGAGAGTGAGAGAACCTACTTCTAAGTACAAATAATATTAAAAAAACAAATTGAATATTATAAAATAAAGACATAATAATTAGTAGAACAATTTAAAGCCGTATGTAATCTTTGAATAGGTATTTTTATGTAACCTGACTTTAAAAAATAAATCATTCTGATTTTAAATAATTTTAGTTATCTCATTTTCAAAAACTGTCGAACGTTATTCTGATCGAACATTTCTTTAGAATTAGAGAACATGGAAGATAGAAAATCAAATTAAAATTAGGAATTAGAAGAATATTTTAAATCAATTCAATTCAATTATATGATAATATTTCTTGTTTTGAATTACTATTTTTCATAAAACATTAATCCCAATATATGAACATATAACAAAATATTAATAAAAACTTGATTATGTCATTACTATTATTTTAAAACTATTTTATAAAACTTGTTTTAAAATATAAATAAATAATTTTATTTATATTTTTTCTTTTGCAATCATAAACTCATTACATATTATAATATTTTAATCTAAATGAAAAATGCGTATACCATCTTAAAATTAGTAATTATAATAAACTATACATGTCTTAACATGTTTTTTTCACACATTAGATAAGAGTAAAATATAATAAAATTACGAAAATATTATGTATTTCCATGAAAATGGGTTTCTTTTCAAAATAATGTATTAAACAAGAGTAAAACTATGTACTTTTAGGTTATTATTTTGAAAAGTTTTCTTTGAAAAATTAATTTTTATTTTCTTTAAAATGGTGAAGCTTCCCTTTCTTAGATTTTCTCTTAAAATTATGTAGATATCATAAACTTTATATATCTTTGAAAAGTGCTCATAAAACACTGTTTAAATACAAACAACCAGGCCTTATGAGTTATTAAATGTGATTTTGTACCTAATATTTATGTCTTCGACACTGACACCAAAAATAGCTTTGCACCTTTGTAGAAGAAGCTATTATTTCATTTTTATTCCTCCTAAATAAATAAATAAAGGAAGAACATAACCTCATACTTTTTTTTTCAACGCAAGTTCACAACTCTATTTAATAATAAAATATTTTTAATAAAAATATGAATTAAATTATCCAAAAAAAGATTAAGTAAAACAATTGTAAGATAAATAGATAAAATGAGAGTTGCCAAAATATCATACAAAATAGTTTTCAAGCTTTACATCATAATGAAAAATTAGTCCTATTTTTCACATATATTTATTTTAGTACATAAACATAATATAACAATTTCTTAAGATTACGTTTGACACAAATCTAACTCGACCGAAAGATAAGCAAAATCTAACTAAAAATAATTTTTGTCCAGAATAAAATTTAGGTTCAACTTTATACTTTTTACATGTTTAAGAATTAAATAAAAAATTCATTATTACACTTTCATCATCAAAAGTGAACACTTACCAGAAAAAAAAAAAAAAGGAGATTTGAGATAGAAGAGCGTGAGTCGTTTTCAAGTTTTGATGACAGCTTTAACCACAAAATATTTCCATTAAGTGTGTGTACTATCTATTGTCCAATCTTCATCTATGATACTTCTAAAATTTCTATTTTTTTCATTTTTGTGACCTTTAAATTCTAATTATAAAACCCATCAATGTGTAAGATGTTATTCTATATACATGAAAATTAAGTTGGTGGGCCTAACAAGTCAAATGTTCAATATGGTCAACTTGTAAATTTTATTTTTAAGTTACTTTATTATGACTCTGATTACCTTTTTTATTAATGGAATAAATATTTCAATTATCATTTTTTATTTTTGCTGAAGATTCTACTATGACGATAAAAAAGATTAAATTATAATATAGATGATTGTAAATCTCATCTTTTTAAGTTGATTTTATAGATTTAGTTGGATTAAAAATTTGTTATTTAATATAATATCAAGGTCATTTAAAAATATATTTCAATAAAATGTATTATTTATTGAATCTATTGTATTAGACAGAATCAAATTATTATTGGACTATTTATAAATATCTAGTCTCATATTTGAAAAATATAAATTTTTTTAATCTTTTTTGAATGTTTTCTCACATTAGTTTAATTTGATTTTATCGTATTTTTGTATTCGTTTATATATATTCTAATATGATGATATATGATGGATGAATATTGAAGTGTGAATTTAACTTAAATGTCAAGATTTATAATAATATTTAATATAAAGGTTTAAAAGAAGCTATGATTATTAATTAGGTTAGGTTTAATTAGGGTATAATTAACTTATAAGGAAGACGCAGCAGAAAAAATCCACATGGACTTGCTGTAACTTTTTCAGCTTTATATGTATTTATTCTTGATTTATAAACTAAGTTACATTTATCTCTAACGTGTGGTCCCATAATATTCACGCTTATCAATATTAAGTCACGACAAGGTTGTCATTTTTAATTTCCCCATTTTTTTTTTTTTCCATATTCATGTGTTTAAGTTACCCTTCCGTTGAAGGCACCGATGGGGATGAATTGAAGAAAGGTGTAGATTTTCAAAATAATTTTTGGTAACCCACTTTGATATCTTCTATGAAAGCAAAGATTATAAAATCACGAAATAAATTAAATAATTACGAATAATAAAAAAAAAAAGCAAGCCTTGAAAGTTTGAAACTTGATAGCTCCCACATGATTATTACTTGGGAATCTCACTTTCAAGAACTGCTTTTCCCTTATTTTTAAAAAATGGTTTGTGGTTAAAAGAGTTTCGTTTTCCACACGCGTGCTTGGGTAAAGAAAAAGATACACTACAATGGAAGGAACATTTCTTTTTTTTTTTTCTTTTTTTTTTCTTTTTTACTTTATTGCACAAATTCAAATTTTTTTTTTCTTTTCGACCACTATAAATTAAGAAGCTTATTTATGGAAATAAAGGTTGAATGGTAGTGTTATGAGAAGTGCACCTTATATAGTTTTGTAATACATTTGGTCCATGGGGCCATGCCCTACCCTTAGATATACTTGTTATATATTATAGTTAAATTATGTTATTGGCCCATTTGTGATAATGATATAGAAGTTAAATAAATGTATAATATAATAAGATTGTGATGAGACTTTCTATTATTTAATATTTGAAATGCACTCTGATATTTTTTTTAAGATAGTGTATTGTTTCGACTTTGACTTTGTTTGGATAATATTTTTAGATTAATTATCTTATATTGTGTTTTTTTTTTAGAAATTTAGTCTTTAGAAAATATGTACGGAAATATTAAAGAAGAAATTTGTATTTAAATTTTGAAGCTTAATAATATGAAATATTTTATCCAATCTTACTCTTAAGCTATTTTAAATAATATTCATATATGTTTATGTACATGTGTGGTAATTGCAATATCTCATTTTAATATTAAAATATAAATAAAGAGACTTTGATTTAAGTCATCGATGATTTGATCGACTATAATAATAAATGTTTTAATAAATACGAAATAAAAGTTCCAACAAATATACCTTTAACTTGTATTTATAGTTTTCTATTTGGGCCTATGATTAAGATTGGCCTAATCATGACCTAATTGCTTTTTAAACCCGATTATTAACCTGTTTACAATTACAAAGCTCTTTATTTACTCAGATATCGTTCATTCAGGCTTATCGGACAACGTCACACTCATTTTGCATAACTAATCCCTAGGGTCGAATCCTATGGGTAATCCAACTGCCAAAAATGAAAGGGAAAATCGAATGGTCTCTAATCGACGTTACACATATCTTCATAAGTGGACCTAGGGTGGAATCATGTGGCCAGTCAAATTGCTTGCACTACTTGAGGGGACCCAATCGACACATGCTAACTATTGATTGCATAAATGCAAATCTTCTTTGAAGTAGTCTCAGCCGACTGATGATCGAATAATGTGATACGCTTTACATCTGCACTGTGCAACAATGAGAATAACCAGTGAATGACAAAAGATGAGTCATGTTGCAACCTCCATTAGGGAAATCTTCTTGGAAGTGATCTCAACCAACCGGTGACTAACTGACTGACTGACCATACAGTCCACAATGCACTCCAAGCAATCACATTGATATAAATTGTATAATCAAAGACTCTTGTAGACTTAATTATCCAGATACATACATTGATATCAGATTCATTAGAGACGTGCATTTGTGGTTGCCTTTACTTCACTACAGAGCCATTGTTAATGAGTTTTACCCTACCACACACAAGGTTAGTCATTTCCCCATCTTTGGCCAATGTAAAACCCTTAGACTAGGACCTCTTACTACTTTCACCACATAACTCATTCTACTCTATATGAGTGTGAATGGTTATTAGAGTGTTAAGATACCTCCTTCTTGAATCCATACATCAATGTATATACTAAGAAGCATATAACAAAAGGATTTCCTTTGTGGAATTAGCTACATCCTTAACATTTCATACCTCATCATATTCTAAAAGTTCATATCATCTACATTCATTTACATAGTTGTATACATCATTCAACCCATTATCCAATGTGATAACCAAAACATAAAAAATCATGAAACATTCCACACAAAAGACACTCTTTTATGTCAAGATCAAATCAAAACCACAAGTAGGTACATAAAAGCCCACCAACATATAAAGTAGAAAAGTTATGCACATAAGAGAAAGCTAAAAAATGGAGCATTCGTAAGAGATTGACTTTTCTAACTATAGACATCAAATCAAAGATCTCAATGATAAAAACAAAGAATCATATGTCTAGGACTTGCTGCCAAAATTTCAGCTCGATCTGATGGTTAACGAAGCAGGAATCCTAATTTTCCCGAGATGAATCAAACAAGAAATCTCAACTCATCCAACAAGAAAACCTCTCTACCAAAATTGATTTTTGCACTTGTTCAACGAGTTGTTTGTCCACCCAACGAGTCTGCATAACATAGACAACAAAAATACTGCAATTTGACACTACAACTTGATAGTTTCAGCCATACCAAAGACCAAATTCATGTTTCATACAAGTCACAATTACATATAAATCATGTTGAAATCACTCAACTTAGGCATATTATCACTATTCCAATGTCATACATCACAATACCCAAATTCAACATACTAGATTAGCACAAAATTTAAGATTTATATCTCAATTCAATAGCTAATACCATACATCAACACAACTTATCATACATTCATAATCTCAACAACACATTTAGTCAATTCATGCAGTTCAAACATGTAATCACTACAAATTAGTTTCTCTTACCTTTTAAAAAATTCTAAATCATCGCAACTCCTTTAACTCTACAAGATGCTTCATCTACACATAGAAACATCACAAGAATGATCAGGTCATACCATTATGATCACTGATCAATAGAGACTCATTTAGAAGATTAAAACCAAACATGCAACCAAGAGAAGGTCACATGCAAACCAAAATGGATTTGACTAAGGGGGAAAAGAGTCAAAATTCAACTTACTCAGAAAGAGAAACTCATCGGACATAAAGAAGGAGTTCGCCAAGAGGGTCACTCTAACGGTCTTCAATCTTTAAACATATAAACAGATAGGGAGAACTACTAGAGAGAAGTCAGAGAACTCTAGAAAAAAAATATTTCTAGAGAGATAGTATGATTTAAAAATAATGAAACTCATTTATAACAAAATTATTTACACTAAATCTTTCAATATTAAAGTAATCGAGTATCACTATTTTTAAACCACTCATATTCATGTTTTCATTAAAAATATGATTACATTGATATACACCAGTTGATATATCTTTTCTTCATATTCAAATATTTAAGACACGAGTACAGAAACTACATTTTACATCTTTTGTGCCATGAAATGCCAAGGGGCTAGTCATCTATAAAAGACTCCTTGGTCTATATAACACTCATCTTTTGCTGAATGAGAATTTGAATTACTTATATTTCTTCTTGTTCTTAAGGTCTTAACATGGCAATAATCTTCTCTTAGCGCTTCTCCATGGAATCTTTCTTAGAAGAGGAGCAATCTGAGTTTTTTTTTTTTTTTTTAACTTGGAAGTTTAATAATTTTTTTTTTCAGTCTTCTATACGTGGGAGGAGGTGCTTTCACCTATCTCCTTCTTGGGCTGCATATTCAAAGTTGTGACTAAACTATTAGCAAACAAGATGAAAAAGGTGTTGTGTAGGAGTTATAAACAACATACAAAGTACATTCTTTGCTAGAAGAAGCCTACTACAAAATGTTATAATAGAAAATGAGGTGATTGACGAGGCTAAAAGGGAGAAGATGAATTTTTTCAGAAATAGGTTTGGTGTTATAGGCTTAGATAAGAGAAGGGTTTAGAGGGTTCTTATGACAGTACCTTTTGTTTACTCGGGAATGAACGTAGGAGCTAATTTGGCAATGGTAAGAAAGAAGAGTGAAGAATGATTTTGAGAATTTGAAGGGAAATAAACGGAAGAACCAACCAAGTTTGGAGTAGTCTATGTTTCAGAAACAGAAAGTGAGTGAGTGAGGGACATGTAGCCTATGCCTCTTCACTGCTTTAATGTAGTATCATGTTTCCTATGTTGTCAGAATGCAGACCAAACATAGACACAAGTTGTGCAAAAAACCACCTAATATGTAATGCCTTCACTGAACATTCATAACAAGGAATATGCAGATATCATAGCACAAAAGTGTTGCAGGAATTATATGCTTGTTGTGTTCTTTTTATATGGAAGAAGCAATGGGTTTTCTAGAGTGGTCAACACTATAGGTTCTTTTCAGTGAGGGTCAGAAAATCTATGCAAAATTATGTGTTCATTGCTTCAAGTTTAAGCTTTTGTGATTCGTCATTTAGCTTGATTTGGAAAACATGTTTAATTGCTGTTGGACAGTATAAACTTTTCTCTAACAGACAAGTGTTGATTTGGAAAACAAAATATTAAGTTTTGAGACTCATTTATTTTAAAATTAAATGACACTAATTGCAGACTGTTAGACGTAATTAAGATAGCTGTTTAAATAAATTTTAGCTATAAATTGAGCTTAATTAAAACATGTTTTTGTAGTTGAAAAGTACAAGAATTATTTAAGGCAAAAGGGCTTGGGACTTAATCTACTGGCTAATGATTACCTTGAACCCCACATCCAACAACCATTGAAAATTTACAACAAAATTATATTGGACAGCAAATAAATAAATCACACAATCAATTTCTCATGGAACTTGCATCAAATCCCAAAACTCTCATCATTCAGCCACATGAAACTCTTCTATTCTATAGCAAATAGCAATGATTATATATATATATATATATATATATATATATATATATATATATATATATATATATATATATATATATATATACAAAATAAAATAAAAAAAAAAAAAAAAAAAAAGATAAGAGAGATAA
>Ga0214542_1009480_pt1 | contig 15041 bp, 9 predicted proteins | sample CNSS1metaG_FD_160096 | JGI IMG/M metagenome (GOLD analysis project Ga0214542, IMG submission 160096) | Root nodule microbial communities from cowpea collected in UCLA plant growth center, Los Angeles, California, USA - CNSS1 | ecosystem: Host-associated > Plants > Roots > Nodule | place: USA... | reverse complement strand
CTTTGATGGAATACATGATGATATGAAGGAAAGAAAATAAAAGAAAGAATGAGAGATGTGGTGGAGACGGTATCTGCCAAAACCAGAGAGTTCTAAGTGTCTAAGCTGTAAGTTGTAAATTGTCAGTCGTAAGTCGTACCGCTTCTGCTCCCTTAAGTCTCTTTATATAGGCTTCCACTGGACTTTGGGCTTTATCTGTCAGTTGCTAAAATCTTTTATTTTTATTTAATTAATTAGCAACTTAATTGCTGTCCAATTTCCAATTCTGCCCCTCTCATTTAACCATATTTGCAGTTTTGACCAGAGTTGACTGTTGACTTTGACCAGTTGACCAGAGTTGACCAGTTTGACTGTCCTATCAGATGCTGACACGTGGCGCAAAGTACTCTCTTTCTCCAGAATTAGGGTTTGCTGCTCCTTCCTCCTTCCTCCCTTGGCTGCGTAGGTGCAATGACGGTGGCTGCTGCCGTTTTCCGGCGAACTCTTCTTCTCCGATTTGGTGCACGGTGTGCGACAATGGTGGCGCATTGCGGTCTGGCTCGCGTGAGAATCTGCAGGTTCGTGAACGGTGTGTGCGGATCTGGCTCGTGGAAGAGATTGCTGGATGCGGCTGCCATGGTTGAGGCGCGATGGTGGTCGGAAAACAAGCTTCCATGGTGGCTGACGGAGATGGCGGCGGCGGCTGCCGTGTGGAGGGTGGAAGGGAAATTAGGGTTAGGGTTTCATGTGTGAGATGGAGGAGATGATGACATGGCAAGATCTGAGTGGTAAATTTGGTGAGTGGAGGATTATGACACGTGGCAGCTTATGGTTGGCTAATTTTAAAAGGTGGGGATTGCCACATGGCATGATCTGGTTGAGTGGAGTTTAAGTGGTAGGAGGGGTGCAACTTAGTGAAAACTAGGGGTGCATAACAGGTTTTTGTAACTTTGAATATTTCAAAATCACACTATTAATTGACCAAAAATAAATTCCAGCTGCATTAACAAACGTTAGAATATCCAATAATATTTTATGCAACTAAAATCAATTTTTACGCCACTTTTACCAAACTTACTCAATAAATCCAATAATCACAAATCCTAATTAAATCAATCTTTTAGCACATAAAATTCAATTAAATCCCCAAATTTAAATATTAAATGAGGGCAAAAATTTGAACTCATCACTTCCATAACTTTCTGCACTACTGATTTAAACTGATATTGCAATACTTAATTGCTGATTTGATTTATGGCTGTCTGCACTCTGATGTTAACCTGTGCTACTGATTTCACCTACTGCGTTGTTAGTATTGTCATACTTTGTATTGTTACTTTGTGATGTTCATGGTATGTGCTGGTTTGGTTGTGTTACACCCCTATGCTCTTTTTGCTAATGTCAAAAGGGGGAAAAAGCTATTTGTTTCTGTATTGCAGGACACATAATGCTGCTATGTTACAGGACATATTTTGGCCATCATCAAAAAGGGGGAGATTGTTGAAAGGGGGAACTACTTCAACTCATATGAAGATGGTTTTGATGATGTCCAAGGCTACACTTCATGTGCATTACCAGTTTAGAATTAGTCGTGTTTTAGTTAGGCTGTGCATTAGGCTGTTTGTATGAAATTATCAGATGTAAATCAAGCCTGCATTAAGTTGTAATTAACCATCACACTCTTGCTTGTGCAATCATAAATTAATTAGTTGTTTAACTAATGGATTAGTTGTGAGTACTGCACTAAGGCAGTAAAAATACACTCACGATAATCGATTAGGTAAATTCCTAATCCATTAATGACAGCAGAGAACTCTGTATAAAAGCTGTTTTCTGAAATCTGTTTTAGTTAGAGAGAAAATTTACAGATCACTTAAATTCATTTTGAGAAATAGCCCTCTAAGAGACACAAAGTTCTTAAGCATTCTAGAAGATCATTCAAGTGAAGATTCAAGGAGATTGATGGTTGATTCTACCTTGATGGGTCTAGCTTGAATATAGGAGCAAATTGACAAATCTGCACAACATAGGTGTATTCGTTTCTTGTTTATTTTGATTGTATCTCTGATTACAGTTGCTTCATTGTGTGAAGTGTAGGCCTAGGTGCAATTGCGTGGATGCATTGCTCCTAAGGGGAGTTCTTGATTGGTAGATCAAGTTCTTGGATTTTAGGTTCTAGAATTATATATGTGTTCTTGTAATTCTTAGATCCTAATTGTATTAGTGGAATCCTCCTAAGTGGGTTTACTTAAGAGAAATTGATTAATTGAGTTATAAAACTTAAAGACTCTTTCAATATTCAACTTAAACAAGTGAAAAACTCATTAATCAATGAAGATTCCTTTTTGGGTTGAACTATTAGACATATCTGTTTCTTAACAATAATTAATATACACAACACTTTAAGACAACAAAAATAATGAAACAATGAAATAATGTTATACTTATTTAACTTCTACATTAAAACATTATGTGAATTACATATATATGTCTTATTTTTTTGTGGGGTTTGTAATTCTTCTTAAGAGTTAAGGTCTGAAAAATATTTTTAGTTGATTGATTAGTTTCTTACTTTATTGATTTGTTGTCCCAATTAATCACATTAAATTTGTTAGACACCTTCAAATTCATTTCTAAATAATATATTTATTCATGATTATGATATAAATTTGTATACTTATATAAGTCAAATATATTTTAATTTATTTACTTATATCTGTATATTATTGTTTGAAATTAATTTAATTTATTTGATAATATTGGTGTCTTATTATTTTAAATTAGTGTTAAATAATAATATTTGTTAAAATTTGTTTAAAGTTGCTAAAGTTCTACTATATATTTATTTACTAACAGAAATATTTACACATTTTATAAATATAATATAACTAAAAATATAAATAGGAAACTTTATCTATATTTTCAATTAACAACTTAACAATTAATATATAAATTAATGTTTACCAAATACATGCATTTAGTAAACCAAACTTACAACTCTCAATATTCTCACGTGAAAATCTAACGTTTTCAAAATAAAATAAAGTTTTATTATTATTATTTTTTACTTCCATTAAATAATTTCACACAATAATGAATTAAAATATTGAAAACTGTAACGAGCACTCTTTCTAGAAAACTCATAAATAATTTGTAACAATCATTTTAACCATTAAGATATAATTTAATCATTTCCAATTTAATCATTTCCAGTAATAACACTATTTTTTCAAAAACGATTATCGCAGGTAATTATGATTCTCAAATATTAAAAAAATAATTTTACATTCTTAAAACTAAACTCAGCATTGTTTACACAATTTTCTATGATTTATCCTCTGACACAAAATGTAATAAAATATTGAAAGCCCTGAAATTAATTAATAGGAGAAATGATTTTTATAAATAACTGAATAGAAACAGATTATTTGCTTAACGGGAAACAAATAGAATAATATTGAGAATTCTCATTTTATCTGTTTTTTCAGTTTAATTGGACCTATCCATTTTACACAGCTGGCACAAAGATATGGTGTGTCCACGTCTTATTGGATCCAAAAATCCAACAAGGCCACATAACCGACAAGTTCGGCCCACTCGGTTCCTCCCAATGTTCTACACACAAAATCGAAACCCCAGAATCATAGCGCACACAAAGCTCTCTCCTTATAAACTCTTACCAAACCCAAAGTACACACTCACTCGCACACGGCGCCGTATTCTTCACAACAAACCCAACCCAGCCCAACCCAACCTACTCTTTCTCTCTCCGCCGTTGAACAACCCTCCCTCCGCGGCTGCACCGTGCAACCTCGGTTCGAGCGGAAGACCAGAAGACCAACTGCAGGAGGTGGTTTTGGTTGCAAATGGCGACCACCGCAAGCCCCGACGTCGCCGATGGCCCTGTGATGAGCCTAATCAACAAGCGAATCCGCGCCTTCCGCAAGAAGATGAACCGCATCGTCGCCATGGAAGAGGCCGTCTCCCAGGGGAAAACATTGAACAAGGAGCAGGAAGAGTTTCTCCGCACCAAACCCTCTATTCTCGCCCTCATCGACGAGTTCGAGAAGCTTCGGCAGCCCCTCGCCTCTGCGGTAGCCGAGGAACTCCAGGGAGCGGCGCCGAACGCGCGAAGCGCTGAAGCCCCAACCCAAACCCTAGCAGAAAGCTCTGGCTCGTTCGAGCAGCCGCCGCCGCAGCACACAGGGGATGACGTTGTCGTGGAGGACCTCCTCAACCTGCTCTACTTCGGGTCGCTCTTCGATGTCAAGAGCGACTTCGCCTCCACCATGCTCACCCGGACGCACGAGCGCGGATGCTGCTTGACCTACGACTACGTCACCGACGACGCTACCGATCTGCTTGGCGAGAAGGACTTGGATTCGATCTCCACGTTGCGTGGTCTGCTCGTTTCTCGGCCCGCCGACTCCAGCTTCTCCCACAAGAACGCGCTGCAGCGCTGCGTAGAACACGCCAAGCTGTGGCTTGCCAAGTCGGAGCAGTCCATCGGGCCTGATGCTGATGTTACTTGTATGGTTCTGTTCTATTTCTCGTGTGTTTTTGGTGTTTTTTTGTTTGTTTTGGTTGTTAACTTGTTACTATTTCTGGTCCTTTTGGTTTCGATTTTTGTAGATGCTGGATTGCGGGAGAAGTTGAATAAGATAATGTCTTCGGAGTACTTCACTACTACTCCTGAGATGAAGGCTCCGGTTGAAGTCGCCGCGGCTGCTGCTGGGGGGAATTACGTTTCTTTCCATGTTCCCGTGCATGGGTCTGTGGTTCCGGTTGAAGTGGAACAACCTGTTTATCAGCCTCAGGAGAAGGTATAATTATAATGTTGCTGGATTTTTTTTCTTTGAAGTTTTTGTTTGGATATGTGTAGCTTGCATTTGAAGTTGGTTGAGTTAATTTCATGGGTTGGACTTTCTGTGTGGTGCTTTGGAAAAAAAAGCTTAAATTTTTTGGGCTGCATTATGAGTGAGGATGTCCTAGCTGTCAATATTAATTCAGTTGGCTGGACAAAATGCTGTTTGAAACTAATAGAACTTTTGTTGAATGGCATTTTTGGTCTATGGTTGTACAGGTAAGAGGGGAGGGATATTAGAAGGATGCTTGGTAGTTGGTTTGTTGTAATTCTTCGGCTGATAAATAGGGTCAGGCAACATTGAATTATAATTTCATTGTCTTTATTAGTTTCGTAGAAAACCCCGTTAGTTCTTATGTGATGTTGCTCTTTTATTCATGAGCTTTGAAGTTATTCAAGAATGCCTATAGATGAATAAGCACACGCTTCCTTTTCCCTATAACTCGGAGAATGTAGTTGTGAAGTTAAGAATAAGCTGTTGAGTTGTGCTGGTGGTGAAGAAAGCGTAGAAGTTGGGAAATTACTCATTAGCTTCTAAATTGCGGGTGGGGGTTTGGTATATACTGTACTCTGCTTAAGCTATAAAAGGTTTCGAGACTATGATTAATTTGTTTTCTATCTTGAATCTTGAATTATGAATTTTTAGAAATGTATAATTATGTTATAGATGTATGTGTAATAATCACAATGTAGGCTTATGCAATAAATGTGTCACGAATCAGCACTTGATATGTTCGGAGACACCTTGCAGTAGTTAAAGGACGTGTAAATACACACATCTTGAAGTACATTGTTACTATGCATATATTGATTCATTTGAATTTTGTTCTACACATTAAATCTGCAATAAGTGCATAACAACCACAATGAAAGCCTTATCTATCTAGGTGAATGCCTGCAAACCTAGCAAAATTTTAGTAACATTTATAACCATTATTGTTATAAAGTATGCACATGAAGAGGCTCTGATCTGTCTCGTTCCTGTTGCTTTCAGATGGTATTTCATGCAGGTGTGTCTAAATATTTTCTGTTTGTGATTTTCTTTGATCATCTGGGAACTATCTTTTTGGAGTGGACAAAAGTTATTTTCCATTTGTTTTCGAATTAGATTATAATGAAGAGACCTTGTTCCAATAATTGTTTGAGTAATTAAATTTATATCCATGAATGTTGTGTCTTTGACTATAGGAAGTTTTGTTATAAAGTTGCCATGTCCTATTGTGGTAGTAGATTTTACATTGGCTGCCATTTTATGGTGGTGGTTTGTTGGCTTTTTGTGTGATGGCTGCTTTTTATGTAGTGGCCTTGGTGAAAAAGCAGTAGTTATGACAGGAATGGAATAATAGTAAAATATGAGGACGATAAAAGAGAGGTGAACTGGTGGAAATCTGATGAGAGAAAGAGTAGAGAATCTGGGTTGGACATTTTCATCTGAGTCCAGTTCTACATTTAAAAACCCTAAATACCTGATCGAGTTCTAGCTCCAAACTTTAAATACGCTAAAATCCCAATCCAACCCATGCCCAACCATTAAAAATAGACTCCAACTACATGATGGCCAACGACCATGTGATTACTTATGAGTACCCCTTAATGTTTGGTTCCATCCTGTGATGCCTGACAACTACAATTTCCATTTTCTTCCGTTCTCTGACACACTTACCTGTTTCTCACTCCCAATTATTTATCCTATTTTCTTTGATTCAACCTCTCTTCTTTGATCTTGTTCTTGTTTCTCACTGCCTCAACCTTGCTCTTTTCTGACTTGGCCACCTCTCGACCTCTGTTTTATCCCCTTTGATATTTATGACTATTTGACTCTACCTTTGCATTGCAGCAATACACACTTGCCATGGTTCTGTCATGATGAGCTGCTACATCATCCGCCATTGTCTACGGTGAATTTTTGGCAGTTTTCCATCAATAATTCTAGTTATATTTAATGCTTGCAATTTCGGTGTTAGCTATGCCTTGTTGTTAAACTTTGGTTCACATATTTGAGTCTTTTTGCCATGCTTGACATCTTATAACCGGGTACTTGCTCTTTTATATTGTAATCAGAAATCCTTTTTTTCGGGTATTATGCTCCATGCTTCCAGCTATTAAATGCTGTTGCATTACCTGTTTCTAAGTGGTGAGTTAGTGTTGATATGGTTAAATTTTTTGTCTTAGGGGTTACTGAAAGAATCTCAATAATGGATTGCTACTTGGCTATCTATGTACAGAATTATTTTAGAGGGCTTGGGAGGGAACCCTCCTTCCACTGAAGTGCTAACTGTGAATGACTTATAAATTATAACTTACTAGGGAATCTCTTGGAAATTGTTATACCGAAGTCCTATAAGTGGGTTTGTGTATATGCTTATTGCACTAAAAAGTTCCAAGCCACAGTTAATCTGGTTATGAGTGTGCAAATGCAGTTTTTTTTGTCTTTTCAATTTGAATGGTGATACTAGAGTATTGTGCAAAATGTAGTTGACACTATGGTAGTTGAATGGTGAATCGTATCATGTATTGGAGAACTTATGTTTTGTATCATAAATCGTTTTGTAAAATGTAATTAATAATAACAATTACATTAAAATAGAGTGCTTATATAGCAAAGGTGTCAAAATGGGTCGGACTTGATGAGCCGACTTGCTAAACCTGACATAGAAAGGTGGATTGGGTCATGTGTTTGGACCCGTCTACCCGCCAACCCGAGAGACCCGACCGCCAACTCACTACATCACGGGCCAACCCGCTCCAACACAACCAGAAATGAAAATTCAAAATAAAATCAGAAGAACGAAAAGGAGAAGTTGCATGTTGAAGTAGGAGGAACCCTAATGACTACAATGAACGAAAAGGAGAAGTTGCATGTTGAAGTAGGAGGAACCCTAATGACTACAATGATTTAACGGTGTTGGTATTGAGTGGAAGGAGAGCGGCGGTTCTAGCTCCAACGACTTCGATTAAGAACCCTAATGGAGGGTCTGAAGAACGAGAAAGAGAAGTTGTGAAGGAGAACCCTAATGGCGACTTTGATTAGGAACCCTACTGACGACGACAATATCAATGGTAATGGCCTTAACAGGTTGAACGGTGGCATGACCATGGTGAATGATGATGGACTTTTATGTGGTGGCTGTCTGCCCGGAGTAATGAAGGAGAGCAAGAAGCTTCTAGGGTTTTTAGTAATTAGAAAATAGGTATGGTGGGCCTGGCCCAGTCCACGTTTACAGTCTTTGCACACATATGTTTACTCTCTTCAACAAGATAAATGTCTAAAAAAACAAGGGGGGGGGCCAGCCCGCCCATATGCGGGACAAGTTCAAGTTCTTAACCCATTTATAGATGTCAGGTTGGCTTGGCTCAACCTGATTTTGTCTGGCCAGAAACGGGATGGGTTGATCTGTTTTGACAACTCTATTATTTAGTTTGAAATTAAGTTAATATTATAATGATTGGATTGGGTTAGGTTTTATAATATATTGGTTGATAAATATTTGACCAAAAAAATAAATTTTTGGCTGTAGTGACTATTTTGGTAGTCACTTTTTTTTCCTTTTGGCTTAATTTTGAAGGGAGTTACCATTTAGTAACTGGGTTTTGAATGTTTTAAACTTAATGGGCTAAACTTTTAGGTTAAAAGCATGTCCATTTCCAGCCCACTAAAAAACCTAGAATATCCTTCTTTACTCATGAGCGCGGAAGGGCGGGTCATGGCTGCCATGTTGATGCCTTGAGAGTCGCCACCGCAAGGCACCGCCATTGCACCACGAGGCACTATGAGATCTGTCGTTGAAAGAGCAAGAATAGCATCTGTGAGAGATGCCACAGCGAGTAACATCTCTGCATATGCTATGATTCAAGTTGTGATTCAAAGCGATTCATTTGATTCAAAAATCAAATCGTTTGATATGAACACGATACAGGAGTAAAAACAATTCTTTGAACGATTAGTATCGCAGAACTGGAGGATAGTAACGTATGATTCGTAACGTGAATTGTAGTGAAGTTTTGTAAGTTGGCTCAACTGTTTGTTCCTCTCAAATAACTAGTTATCTTATTATGTATGTGCAAAGATGTAAGCTTAAAGTTACATATTTATCTTAGATGTAAGCTTAAAGTTTGATGACAGTTGACTACACTAGACAGCCAAATGTGCTTTTTATTGGTTGACTTCCAGATGATTATTAACAAGAAATAAATAATGTTTCATCACTGGCTGAGGTTTTCGTATACTGTCCTTTTGTTGAAATTTAATAATACATTTTAAATTTTACTTGGATTAGTTTTATTGAACAGTCATTGTTATAAACAGCAAGTCTTGTTCTCTTCGTGATTGGAATTCCAATGGATGACTTAGAGCACATCTAGCACTTATTTGTTAACAAATTATTACTCTGATATTCTTAATTTTGTAAACTTTTATCTATTTAATCTGTAAGACCTGGTGTCTTTAAAATTTATTGGAGTATTGTAGAAAAGTAAGAAATTTTCTTAGGCTGTCTTTTATTATGCTGAACAGAGTAGTTCAAATGGCTGTTTTTTGTATGCATTTGTTGGTTGGGCAGTTGTGTCAAAATTATCTATATTCTAGGTTGGTGAGGGGGGTTGATTTTTAAAAGAGTAGTATTCTCTGATGTGTATTTAGCACAGCTCCTTGTTTGGAAACCTTTGTCCGTGAAGTTGTTGTACTACGAACCTGATTACTAAACCAGTTTGTTTCCTCTTGGTTTTTTGTTTAAAGGTGTTCGTCAGCATATAGGCATGCCATTCTTTGGGGTTCAATTCCAAAATTATGGTCTGGCGCAAGAATTCTTAGGAAGAATGACAGTACTCACACCTTAGTTTGACCAATTCCGAAGTTTTGGCTCCTTAACATCTTAGAAAGATTTCTTAGTTGTGTTTCTGCACCTTGTTCAATTCCAATGTATGCTTTTAGCTGTTTGGGATTTTCATTTAATCTTTGAACAATACATCTTTTATTAGTAGTACATTTTTTATTATGGTTTGAAGTTTCAGTTACTCCATTTGAATAAATAGTTTCTATTTTTACTATCATCTTCCTTCTTTTTTTGCAACATTTTTTCAATGATACAAATGTGATTGGCTGGTTTAGTATTATAATTGCATAACTCCGTTTCCTTATGAAGTTTGTATCTGTTTTTCAACTCTTATTTCGGCACGTTCTTCTCTGAAATATGACAACCCTTTATTTTACAATCTTCGTGATTGAAGCTAAAAAAGAAATTTGGATGCTGCATACTTTTGGCTTAGAAGTTCCATATGCTTTTTGTAGGATGAAGGAACTACAAATTTTCAAGTTCATGGATCCGAAGACGATCACACTGATCCTGAAGGAGAGCTTCAGAAGGTTTGTATAATTTGGGTGGATATTTGACTGAGTTTGAAGTAGATGTAACGCTGAAGATATTTTGTGACTGCAGGATGAGGTAGAAGCAGAAAATGCAAATGAAGTGGTGTCAATTCAACAGGAACAGAGCAACCCACAAGCGGATGCAGAGCAGAATGAACGAGATTTGGAGGCAAAGGAGCAGCAGTCATATCCGAGGAGGGGGGGTTATCAGAACCATAGAGGCGGTCGTGGGGGAGGTGGTCGCAGGGGTGGTGGCTATTCAAATGGGCGTGGAGGTCGAAGTGGTGGTGGCAGAGGAGGCTACCAAAACGGGCGCAATTCATACTACGACCAGCCTGGAAATTATTATCCAAGGAACTACTATAACAACAGAGGAAGAGGAGGCAGAGGTGGTGGATATTACAACAACCATGGTGCGGGTGGTCAAGTTAATCATGTGGCAGGTGACGTGGGGGTGCATTAATGATGAATTATGGGTTGTTTATAGTGCTTATTACTGTCACTATTTAGTGGTAAACCAATTTTTATTCGCCTGCCATGAAACATGTTTTGAACAATTTTGTTTTGACACTTGAAGCGCCGTCGTCTAGATTCCACCATTTTGTAGTCCAGTGGTTAGTGTGGACCTTTGTCCGAAATCTCACAGGAAGAAACTATGCGAATGTCTAATGTTCTGGTTCTGGGATCTTCTCTTCTTTAGGCAGCTAGATGTTTCCGTTGCACTTTAATTATACAGTGGGTTCTACCTCAGGGCACAAATTGCAAAAGCAGTGCTTTGTTAGGCATGTTACAACTACTGTCTGTGTTGGGTATTTTTTCCTCCTCCAACAACCATCACGTTTTCCCATGTTAAATGATACAATATTCGTTGATATGAAGATTTTAGCCGATGGTTTGGATGAGTAGATGTGTGAATCTGTGCACAGATGAAACCCATTCAATTATGTTAGTACTTATAATCTAATGTTTTTATTGTTAGTGACAACTAAAATCAAACTCATAATCTGTTATTTTAAATGAAAACTTAAACATTTCTTTTACATCCATAAGTCTATTAGAGATGTATTTCGTGTAATAATTGACTATATAAAGTGAACCTTGAAGAGGGGTATGAGACTATGCCTAGTGCAAAAAACACGGTTAATATTCTGAGCCAACTTAAAGCTTTAAGGTTCAAATTTAACAAGTTAGAAGGAAGAGTGTTTCATCCTCATACGACAATGGTGACCAATTTTATCTTCTGGCAAGTTAAAGCATGATCAAAGCACAAACCAACTTAGTGATTGGTAATCAAAAGAGTGAGGTCTAAAAGTGATTGAGAACCAAAAGAATATGAAGAACAATGACATTGAACCAAAATACTTATTTAAGCCAAAAGTGATGAATGACACATACTTAAACTAGAAGTGATTTGTATAAAGTATATTTAGGAGTGGACGTGAGTTGAACAAGTATTTATGTTGAGTTAGCAGTGGTTTGAAAAAGTATACTTTTGTTGTATTTCATAACATTTGTCTGTTTAGTACTTAGTGAATTAATTCATTGATCGAGAACTACACATAATTTGTGATTAAGTGAAACAATATAAAATTTTGTATATATCTTTATTTTTTATTTATCCTACTATAGGAGGAGGAACGTTGAAATTAAATTTAAAGAAAGTTTTCTATATAACAAATTCATCGGTTAAAGCTTAATTATTCATTTGATACACTTCATCAAATGCAACTACCATTAGTTGAATAATATATAAAACTATAGTTTAAATACCTTCTATCAAATAATATTTGTCGAATAATATTTGTGAAAGTGTTCAATAATTTTTTATTATGTTTTTCTGGTTTTCCAGGATATTGTTAAGAGGTACTTTTATCTTTGTAATTTGATGTTTAAAATTAAATTAATTAATCTTTATATGTATATTGTTAAATGTTATGATCTAAAAAACATATAATAATATAAATGGTAATAATAAAATTATTTTTTAACAGATATTTCCTTCCTTTATACATGAGTTAGTTAGTCTTTTACGTTTATCTACCATTTGTTGTAGGGGCGGATAATTTAAAGGGCAGGAGGGGCCATGGCCCCAATATTTTTGATATTTTTTTAAAATTTTATGTATATTTTTTATTTTTTTAATTATATTTATATTTTTGAAATTTTTTTAAATTATATATATTTTTATATTTTTAATTTTTTTAAAAATTATATTTAGTATATTTTAGAAATTAATAAAAATTAAATTGTGTGACTTTTTATTTCTTTTATAAAATACAACCTTTAATCTTAATAAAGTTGGTCATTTAGTTTTTTTAGTTTCAATTTGGTTTCGATTTTTAAAAAGTTGATGCAATTTGGTTATTTTTATTAAATTTTTTGAAGTGGATCAAAAGATTTTTCATCAAAATTAACACTAGGACTATGTTAATTGCACCAACAAAACAAAACATTCCTATTAACCATTTCAATTTTCAACAAATTGAGACTAAAAAAACATTAGACAATCAACTAGACATTTTTGGACAAATAAAGAAACAAAAAATAATAATTAAACAAAACATTTATTAAGATATTTTTTATTTCTTTCTTATTGTCTTTCTAATTTTTTCTAATTTTTCACAAATTGTATTTATCTCTCATTCTCATGTGTTCTTTTTTGTTTTTGAAGAAAAGAAAATTAGATACAAACTCATTATTATTTTTTTATTTCTCATTTGAAAAAAAAAGTAACTCTCTATCGTCTTACCTGACAATAAAATATTAGTTTAAGAGTTATTAACATGATTTTTTATCTTACAAACCTTTTACAAATTCATTTTTTATGAATATATAAGAAAAAAATTTGTATTCTTTGAAAAAATATATTTATACAGATGAAAAATAAAATAATAGATTAATTTTTTTAAAATAATAAAAGAGAAGCTATTCATGAAGATGAGAACAAATACATTCTACTTCTTTATATATTTTGAAACATTATACTAATGGTCTAATCTAATAATCCAATTGTTGAGTTTAAGGAATTATTTTTTGAAACATTATACTAATAATCTAATTTAATGAATAAAAAATTATATTATTTTGACCCTTCCAACATTTTTAGTCAAGATTTGTTGTTCTGGCCACCCACCCTTGTAAACATCATGCAATAGTCAATCTTAAGACTTACATTGTCATTTGAGGAATGATAATTGTGCACTCCATTATTATTTCTATAACTTCAGTGGATATTTGCACATCTATGATCATTCCTCTATGATTTGGTTAGTAGCTTTTGTTCTTTATATTACCTCAACTTCACAACAATACTTACTAATTTATAAACTCCAAGCGTTACTGTATATATTCTGTTACTGTATATGTTCACTTCACTCACTTACTTTTATTTGATACTAATAAGGATTGGCTTATGTCACAAACAAACAATATTGCCAAAAACACTTTAGTTTGAATAGTGTTATATTTATTGCTTTGTTATTTAGAACCATTACCTTAGGGTATGTTTTTTTTACATAATTAATGTAGTAAGGGGACAGAGAGTGATGATCTACGAGTATTAAAAGTGTTCGAAAAGGAATAAAAAACGACGATTTGTGAGATTATGTTGCATTTTGGATCCCGTTATTTTGAACAAATTTGAGAGAGAACTTTGACATTTTACCACTCTGCCAAGCTTTGGCATAACAAGAGAGAGGTTAATAGCATGCACAAGCTTTGTAACATTCCACCATTGTTGTTCCTTCATAGAGATAGCAGTCACTTATGTGATTATGAAGAAGTAATGGAAATAATATATTGTACTTGTATCCGATTCTAATTTGCTAGATTTTTTTTTATTTACCTGGTTCCATTTACCATTTACTCGGTTCCATTTATCATGTACCCGATTCCAATATGCTTTGTTTTTTTATCCGGATCCGTTAAGGGTGTATCCTATTCTAGCATTTTTTTTTCAATTAATAAATATCATTAATATTTTTTTTATGAAGAAAAAAATTCAAAATTAATTACAATTTATCAAATTATCATTTTATAATACATTTAACACTAAGGACAATTTCGTAATCTAACTTTTCCATAAATTAAATTTTATTTTTTATTTGACACATTAGTCAAATTGTACACAAACTTCTACAAAATTTACTCTCAAATTCACTCTACTATCACCTCTAAATTCGTTAAAAAAAATAACATAAACTTGACCCTCAAATTCACTCAAATCAATCTTCTCCCTCTTTCTCAAATCCTTCCACTCAAAAGAATATACTCTTAATATTCTCTTCATGTTTCAGATTTCATGTGCTTCCGGATTTATGTTCACCAAAACATGTTAGCAATATACTCTTCTCCATATTTTAACACGTTTTTATTATTAGCCAAAACTTATTAAATATTATAACTTTCTTTTTTTTTCGCATATTTCTCATTTTATGAGTTTTCTTATAATATAGTTTTTAGGTTTTAATAATTTTTAATCAATAATATACTGGTTTTTTAGTATTATACTATATTCCTCTCTAGAAAAATAAACACGTCATATTATTTTCAACTGATTTACTTTATTCCTTTTCGTTGTCTTTTAAAGGCATCATTTTATTTTAAGAATGATATTCTGGGATTACGAAACAGAACATATTCGATAATGGTTTTCAACCTCAGCTTCAACGTCTCTAATCAACGCGATTGAAAAATTAAATCAAAATATTTAAGTTAATTAAATTGTGGTGTTTTATTTCCAATTCGAGAATGCATAGTTTTCTCATTATAATATCGAAGATAATATTATATCAACTACACCATTTAATATATATATATATATATATATCCCTC
>Ga0214542_1009479_pt1 | contig 15043 bp, 7 predicted proteins | sample CNSS1metaG_FD_160096 | JGI IMG/M metagenome (GOLD analysis project Ga0214542, IMG submission 160096) | Root nodule microbial communities from cowpea collected in UCLA plant growth center, Los Angeles, California, USA - CNSS1 | ecosystem: Host-associated > Plants > Roots > Nodule | place: USA... | reverse complement strand
TTATAAATATACTTTTATTTTGTTATTTTGTTTATTAAATTAATAACATTACAATATCATCAATTATTAATATAATTCAAAAAATGCGTACACACAGGCGCGATAGCGCCTGTGTTTACACTAGTGTTTATATTAAGTAAAATGATTTTTTAATACTAAATTTTGATAATTCTTTTATAATTTTAGATAATATTTTTTAAATAATTTTTTATTATTTTTTTAATATTTTAAAATTACTTAAGAAATAATATTTTATTTATAAAATAATTGTTAAAATTTAGTAATTAAAATATCGTTATATTTGAATTAAGTGTGGGGTTTGTACTTTATAGCTGCGTGGAATGAGCTTGCTTAAGCATGTGTGGAGTAAGTAAAAACGCAGCCGCTTTTAATGTTATTCCAAACCCATTTTCGAACTTTTCAGCATAGTTCACATCATTTTCATTAACAAGTTAATTATATTAGATGTTTTGTTATATACTATGAGACAGTTAGTTAACTACAAATTGTTTTATTTTTTTATTTTTATTTGTTTCAGTGTGCGACTTTTCAATTAGAGTAAGAGGTGGAATATCATAAATATTTAAATGTCTCTTTTTTTTTATTTAAATTTGTGTTATGAGAAAAAGTAAGAATTGGGTGGTGTTCCAATGGTTTTATCAAACTGGTATAGTTCTCATTTAAATTTAATTAAATGAAAATTTATTAAGATGGATAAGTTGTAAGTTAACAGTAAAACCTTTTGCAATACTCTAAAACATTATGGTATCAATTATACTACGAAATCATAAAAGAATTTTTACAAAGATTATATCGAAGCAAAATACAACATAAACTTTCACAATATATATAAAATTTAAAATAAAATTTATATTTTTGTCTAAACATTGATTCTATGATGTTGTACTTTTATTTGTTTTTGTATATAGTATAGTGATCATAGGTCACACACCACATAAACACATGTAAAGGTAAACCACTAAAATTAAAACATATTACATATAATATTATCGTATCAACTCAAATCAAGAATTCACATCAAATCAAATCAAATGTCTATCAATAAGACAATTTTTTTTGGCTCATTCATGGCTCATTCAAAATATAGATTTAACTCTACTTTTTATAGAATTAGTGCTCTATAAAAAAAATTATTTTTTATTTTTTTACTTTTATAGAAGTTGTATATGTAAAGTATGGCTTTTATTTTATTTTATTTTTCTAATTTTATTTGTCTTTTTTTGAAAATAATTAATTCAATATAATAAATATTCGAATATTTTGTTTTCAGTAAAATAAAAAAATTATATAGTTTAAATACAAAAAAATGATTTTATTAATTTTGTTTTGAATTTTATTAATAATTTAGGCAATTGAAGTGTGTACTAATTATTACATTTATTAAATAAAAAATTAAGTTATTATGAAATTAAATTGAAAAAAAAAAGTATTTTACCTTCAATTTTCCTTTTGTCATTTGTAATTTAAAATTTGTAGTGGTTGTTTGGTAGGTGAGAATTTAGTAAAATAAGTGGTGTTTGGATATCATATTATTGCACGCGAAAATAATGAAACAACTAAACCTGAAAGCAGCATATAGTGGAAAATAGAACCACATATATTATATAGTTTGGTGAAAACTTCAAAAACAAGTAATAATAACATCATGCAGTAATGAAAAATACTCATAATTAATTTGATTTGAGATAATAGAGAACTGTGATTAAATTTGAATGAAGAATAAGAAGAATTCTCAATCAAAATTAAATAGTTAGTAGAATTGAAAAGAGGTTTTGAAGGGGCTAATGTATGTGACTAGAGAAGGTCAATTAATTTAGCTACGTTCTTCATCTTCTACTCCTTCTTTCTTCAAACTTCTTTTCAAAACTCAAAATTTTATATCAACTTGTTTCAAAAAAACACCTTTTTTTTTTATAAATTTAAAAGTGAAGTGTTTTTATGTTTTAAACTTTGATTTTACCAATTCACACTCTCTTATTAATTATCTATACCCTCTTTTTTCTGTATGATATTCTTCTTTGTCAAAAAAGCAGTTTCTTAACAAAATATTTTGATTTTCATTAGGCTCAATTACTCTGAGCATTAAGAAAATTGTACTTTTAGTAAAATAATTTTTACATGACTAGTTTTATCTATCTTTCAATTATAAATCGTTTTTTGAACGTGAATATATATGTTTATTAATATTCCATATGACAATCTTTTTAATAATTTAAGACTAATAAAATTTAAAATTGCAATAGCTTATGTTAAATGATTTTAACCAGTATCTTTGTTGTATCGGTACTTCAACTTAGGTCACGTATCCGTGTTCGACATGTATCGTGTTTAATTATTTACCGATACTTATCAATGAAATATCTAATTTATAAAGTCGTAGTACAATACAATGAAATCTTTGAATAGTGACCAATTTTAGTGAAAAAATAATTAGTCATTGTATAGTGACCAAATTGAGAACCAAAATAGTTCAAAAAAATTATAATTGGTCTCTAAATTGATAATTGAAATAGTTTCAATTATGAATTGGTTTTTAAATTGGTCACTAACATTAGCTATCAGGTTTTGGCTACCAAAATAATTGGTCTCTAATTAGAAAATTTGGATTCACACATTAGTAATCATATATTTATTTGTTTGTAAGAAAGAATTATTATACACTTTTCAATATTCATATATCACGTATCTATCACGTATCGTATCCTATTATTTTAAAAATAAACGTATCAACGTATTGGACATGTGTCGTATCCAATACACATATCATTTTGTGCATCATAAACCAGTATCCTATTATATTTTCTTATGAGAGTTTGCTCCTTGCTATTAAGAAGATGAGTAATTCCTTTATTATTTTCTCCATTGTTTTAATGATTGTGCATATATAATTGAAGAAGCATTCTCTAAAATTTGTTGGTATTGCTACTCTTGAGTTTTGTTCTTACATAAACCCTCTTTCATTCAAAACCATTCCACCACATCAATGAAATTCAAAAGCTAAATTACCAAAATTATGTATAAAATTATTTGTCACAATGTGAGGATTTCTCACCAAAATTACAATAATCAAAAGCTTGACCCACAATTTCTAGCATGTAATTAAATGTTCTCATCAATTAAAAAGTTAGAAATTTCTTGTTAAAACTATTTATGAAAATTCATTAAAGACTTTACCAATGATTAATTAACATACATTAAAAAAATCTGATTAATCATTTTTAATGATTTTTTTCCCAATTACTTTTTATCCACACTAAAACTTACTATGATTATACCTTCTTTTATTTACAGTTATTTTTAATTAGACATTAATATATGAATTACTTAGAGTTTTCAGTACAAAAACACACACGCACACATAAATTTTACCGTGTAATTAAATAAAAAAGATTGAGATTCCTAATTTTTATTTATTTAATCAGATCGAGCATGTTGTTTATTAGAGCAAGAACAGTTCAACGAACAATATTTGGGATCACGGCCCCATGGATGTGAATTTCTCTGACTTTTGAAATTTATTTCATAATGTAAATTAAAATTATTATTTATATTTATATAAGTAGACATTTGACTGCAAAATTAATAATTATTATTTTGCAAAAATATTTTAAGCTTTTACAGTTTTCTTTCATAACATATTAAAGATTATAAATAATTTGATTTGTAAGTATAAAACATTGTTAATAAAAAAAATTATTAACCTTTTAAATTTATTTTACTAAAATTAATTTAAAGAAAATTATATTTCTCATTAACATTTTCAAATAAGAAAATCTTACAAACATTATATATAAAATTAACACTATAAGAAAATCACTAAATATCAACTATTTTTAGAGAAAATAATAATAATTAGTATTTATAATGACTAATTTAAATATTAATTTATAAATTATAAATTATTAATATTTGAAGTAGTTTTTATCATAAATACAAAATTATAATTGATTTGTGAATTAAAATCTAAATTGGTTTCTAATATTAATTATCAAGATATTTATATTAATTTTTAATCCATTTTAGAGACTAATTCTTTAATAGTAATATTAGAGATCAATTTAGATTCTAATTTACAAGTCAATTATAATTATTTATAATAGAGATTATTTTAGATATAAATAATTAATTTATAAATTGATATATAAATTAGTTATTACAGTGAATAATAATTTTTTTATCTTTAAAATTAGTTAATGTTTAATGATTTTCTTATAGTGTAACATCTTAAAATTTGAACACACCTACGAATATTTTTTTTTGTTAACATTATTTTTTTTAAGAATTTCCATATTAATACCAAACCATACAATTATTTCTTTAATGATTATTGATATAAGAGACAATTCAATAAGTAGCATAATTTGTTATAATTTAGTACTACGTTTTTGTAACGTATTAATAAATAGGTGATATAATAAGCATCTAAAAAAATTATAATTGAATGTTTGTATTAGTTACGTACAAGTTATAAGAAAAATCTACATAGTAAAGACGATAAGCCTCACATTAGATTTAATGAAGATGATTTTTAAAATATAATAAAGGTAAAAAAAATAATGTAAAAATAATGAATTTTGTAGAAGTAATGGAGTTAAAAAAAAAGAAAGTAAATTAGAGCTGTCAAAATAGGTTAGAATCCCACGAATCAAATCGGCCCACCATGGGTTTGGTTCAGGTTGGTTTGAAATTTTTTTACAAATTATTATACGGGTTGATTTTTGATTCGGTTCACCTAGAAGAACCTGACTCACTCGGGTTGAAACTGTGGTGAGCTGGGTTGGCTTACCAACCCGCAAATAAAGGATCACACAAATTTTTTTTGATAAGTTTGGCTTTGTATTTAGATCAGGTTAGATTATTTTTTCAGCTAACACACAGATAATTTGTATTTTTGTGATTTCGGTTTGTATTTGTATCGTATTAAAGTTTATTTAGATTTTAATTAGAATTATAATTTAGTTTTAACTAAAAAAAAATAAAATAAAAATTATATTTTTTTAATTAAGTGAGTTTAACCCACCAACCCGTAGTAGGTTAGACCAGATTTAAAAATTTTAGACTTACTAATAAATGAGTCATATTAAGTTGGGTCACTAAATAAATGGATCGAGTTTCACTCATTAAGTTGGGTCACATATTAAGTTGGGTTACTCATTAACTTGAGTCACTAAATGAGTCAAATGACATGATTTCACATTTCTAAAGTAAATGAGTTGCTTAATAATTATTTTATTTGGGTTTGCGTTTCCATTATAGTCCTGAAGAATGGTGGAATAAGTTTGTGTGGGAGTTACAAATTGTTTAATAACTTACTCATTAAGAATAAGTCTTTTTTTACTATAGAAGATTCAATACATCAATTAGGTGGAACACATTATTAGAAAAATACAATTTAATGACTAATTTTTTTAATAATTAAGGTTATTAATAACTGATTTTAAGTATTTAACGATCAATTTTCAGTCGTTAAATTGTATTTTTCTAATAACTGAAAAATAAGTTATGAAGGTTGAAGATATTTATGGGATAGTCTTAAATTTTAGAAATAATGAATATGAGTATGTGATGATTATGTTTGGAGCGACTAATGATATATTTTAGTTTATGTATGGAATACAAATGTATAAATATAAAAAAAAAAAAAAAAAAAAAGACCTTATCCAAATTTTATTCTCTTATTTTTTGCATGACAATAAGAAGACAGTATTGTCCTTAGTACAATTCAACGGCAGTGATCTGGTGGACATGGATGAGTATGATGACCTGAATAGTCTACATGTATATCCTCTACCATCACCCTTGAATTTTCTGCAAAAACAAAACAAATAAAAAAATTAAGTAAAAACACAATAATATTTTCAATCTTCTTCTTCTTTTCTGGTATATTTTTTATTGGTAAATTAGGGTTGAATTAATGGAGACATATTTAATTGAATTAGTCTACACTGAAGTTATATTTTTAAAACACGTTTTTATTTAAAATATATTGGTTTTCCATTTCTACGTGAAGGAAAAGAGTTTCTGGTAAAAAAGGATTGGACTAAGCTTTTATCCAGCCCAATCCTCTGCAACTATGGGCCGAATAAACCAACTTTATGCGGACATTTTTTATTTTAAGAATTAGTACTTTAATAATAAAAATAAAATAAAATATATATCTAAAAGAAACATAAATTATTTAAAAAAATAACATAATAGTCCAGATGAAATAAATTTTTTTAGATCGATTTTAAAATCTGTAAAAATTTCAAGAACCAAAACTTTTTAAAAGAACTGTTGTTACTGAATACAAAATTCATATATTTTTTAAATTAATAACGTATTTGAGATATATATATTTTTTAGTTTAGAAATCCAACTAAAAACTTTGAAATGATTAAAGAAACTATTATTTAATTAATATCATCACAAGAAGTAAATTTCAATTATTTTCTCAAATTTGTGATGATTATTTAAACTGTTAAATGTTTATGAGTATCTTAATAGGTGAAGAAAAAAAAAACGTTTTTTGAACAAACAATTATCACATAAAAAAAACACAGAAGGTATTTAATGCGTACTCTTCAATGTAATTTAAAATATATTTAATAAATTGAACTTAACAACAAAAACATTAAAATAATAAAATAAATACCAATTTATACATTTAAATTCACACATAAATAAAAATAAAAATAAAAATCTTATGAGAAGAAGATGAAAAATACGTATTATTTACTATCTATTTTTAATTTTAGTCAATATTAGTATTTATTTAATTTAAAAAATTATTTTTCGTTAAGAAATGAATAAAGTGATATCTAAATTTTTTTCTCTTTTAGTAGAATATTAGTATGTACTAGTACTTTAATTTGGATCACATATCAATATCGATATTATCTGTATCTCCCACTTTAGAATACTTTACTAATATTTATTGATGAGATACATAATAATATATGAAATAGTAGTACTTTTATGATGACAGTAATTTATAAGTTTTTATATTGATAACTTTAATTCATATTTTAATTTGGATTCACACAATAATAATCATATATTTATTATATTTTTAAAAATTATTTTACATTTCTCAATATGCATATATCATATATCATATCTTATTATTTTTAAAATAAATTTATCGACGTATAGATATATGTCATATATATTATATCCGATACACGTATCGTATCCGTACATTATAAATAGTATATCCTTTAAATATTTAGTCACTTCATAACAAGCAAATATTTCAATAAAAAAACTACGTATAAACCTTTTAGAGTTTTACCTTTAAACATTTTTTTTTAATTATTTTTAAATCTAACACATATATTTTACTTTTGGTGAAAAGAAAATAAAAGAGATTAAAAATAATACGTAGAGAATTACCAGAAAATTTGACACTTGGTTGACTTGGGGGCATGATTCTGGGTTCCTTGTCCAACCAATGATTAGTTTGCTCAATTTTTGAGACTAATACAATGTTCTTCACTGTGTCTGCATAAGTTTTTGGATCAATAAAAAATATTAAAATTCACAAAATTTAATGGTGTTTAACCACCCTCTGTTTGAGTTTTTGTTTTTGTTTTTTGTTTTGGATTACGATCAAAATATATATGTTAAGAAAAATGTTATCTTTTTCCTAAACGCAGAAAGAAAGAACTTAATCTCTTGATTTAGCAGAGTATGAACATTTTATTAAAAAAAAAAAAAAGAACATTAAGAGAGAGAGAAGGTTTATAGAATATGAATGTATACCTGTGGGAATGACACGACCAAAGGAAGGAACAGCAAAAGCACAAAAAACAGCGATGAAACAAAGGACTAAGAAACCTGAAGAAGCCATTGCTAACTTTTCTGAGAAATTGTTGATTCAATTCACTGCAGGGTTACAGTGATGACTTTGTGAGGTATAAATAAGGGCTTCTGAAGTTTCTGTGTAATAAATAACTTAATGTCAATTTCAGTATTAATGCTCTTGGCCTCTTAACGTACGTGTCTCCAAAACTACCTTGTTTATCGATAACAATTTAATTTTTTTAATAAATCAAATAATTATCTTACAAGTGACTGATAATTATTAATTAATTAATGAATTAATTAATAAATGTGAAAAGTCAAAAATAAAATTTATGATTTTTACGAATTTTTTTGTTGTATAATATAATTTAGATTTAAAAAAAGTCAAAAATTTTAATACTTCTATTAAAAAAAATTGTATTCTTCATTTGGAAATATCATTTTATTTAACGTAGTGAGTAAAGATACCAAATAAAATCTTGTAAGAAGTATTGTTTGAATTTGTCTTCGTAATTTGAAGAGAATTTTGTTATTAATTAAGTATGAATATGGAAAATTCCTAACTTTGTCAATTGAGTATATATATATATATATATATATATATACACTCTGTTTTTTTTCATATTTATCATGGTATCGTTCACATCATATCTTCGTTCCGCTTAAATTATTAAAATATTCACAATTAATTAATTTAATAAATTTTATGCAATTATATTCAAATGATGTATATTAATTAAATATTTTTTATGTTTCACATTTGAATATTATATTCTTTTTTAATAATTTTATTTATTGTATATTTTCTTTTCACATAAAAATATTTATTAGTATGAATACAAGTATTTAATAACATAATCCTATAGAAAATTTATTTTCCTTTTCCTTACTTTATTTTTATTATTATTAATTTTTGTTTTAACTAAAACAATTCTCATTTTTAAAATTTTTACTCTTCTATTATTAATGTCTGTTTGATTTGAAAAATTTGAAGAAATCTTTTTTATTTTGTTAAAATAATTTTTATTATTTTTCAATTATATTTATTATATTAATAGTTGTTTTATTTAAAGAAATTTTTTTTCATCCTGATTTCTTAACCATTTTTATTATTATTTATATTTGTTTTATTTAAATAACTTTTTATTTCATTAAAACAAATTTTATTATTTTTTAACAATTGAATTATGTTAATATTTTAAAAGTTTTCTAATATCTCTAAAATATATTTCATTTTATTATACAATTAACTAAAGATTAATTATTATTGTCTGGTTCCATTCGATAGCCTATGTTTATAAAACATATATAATAATTTTGTAATATTTTTATTTATTATTTATTTATGTAATAATTTTTTGATATTTTTATTTATCATTTACTTTTATCATATAAATTATTATTTTAATATATTTTATAAAATTATTTTTTATTTTCTAATATAAACAAATTTTATTTACTATAATATTAAAATTAGAGAAATAATTGATTGACATCCATATTTGACTATTTTTTTTATCACCTTCATAATTTAATTTGTCTTAAGTTACAAGTCAAATGTAGGTGTCAACCTATCATTTCTCTTAAAATTAATGTAATTATTATGAACTTTCCATTATTATCCACAGCATATCAAAATTTTAAAAAATTAAATTTATGTAAAATTTTATTATTGTTAATTTAATATTCCAAATAATTCTCGTTATTTTGATTAAATAATATATTATAAGTTTTAATAATATATAAAAAATAGATTCACTAAAATTAAAAAATATAAAAAAATATTCAAATTAAAATATATTTTAATGTATATTTACTTTTTGCAATCACTTCAAAACCAAATTACTTTTAACTTTAGTTTCCAACCATAAAAATTCAAAATCATATATAAAATATCCTTAGTTTGTTATTAATCAAAATAATGTTAACTTAATCTTAATTTGCCAATTGTTCACTTCATGTGCGGACATAAAAAAAATTCAAGATTCAAGGAACATGAAAGGAAATCCAGCTGCTACAAATATAGAGACAACTCCATCAGATTCACTACTTTAAGAGTGGTCTAGTAAATGTAAAAGCAATTGTGCAAACCAGAAAAAAAAAGCATAAATCAAAGGTTCTCTAACCAAGACTCAGTTCTATTTATTTAGGCTCCTAAACACTCCAACCCAAAAAAGACCTTGAATCAATTCACTACACACAACTTTTCAATATAAAAAGAAAAAATATGTAGAAAACCAAGTAGATTCAGAAGCATAAAGAATTGTTTACAATCACTAAGATATCTCAGATCAAGTGTTGGATTATACTTTGCTTCATCACAATCTGCCATGGTACATAATATTTCAAACAAAACTTCAAACACAGTAACATTCAGAACACATTAGAAAGAGAATTAGATCTTCTGATAGATAACAATTCAATGTCAAGACTTTCAAAACACAATTCTCAATAGCCAAATTATATTGATCTAAAATCATCAACTCCAAATTTTCCAAACACTTGCCACACTCTTTGAGAACATCCATCAAATTTAAAGCCATTATAACTCACACAAATTAAACATGAAGAATCCTAATCGTACACAGTTGACAAGCAAAAACAATTGATAAACTCCGAAAGAACACAAACATAATAACTCAGTCCCTTAGATGTTCATTAACGGTTGCGATCATACCCGCAACTCATTACAGGTCTGTAAGACTCGTCACAGTTAAAAATAACAAACACCCATTTCATCAATCTGCAAATAAATGTAGAAATCAAGATTGAAAATTTAACTGCACCAGAGATCCCAAAACAACAGACAAAGAAGAAAAAATAGGTTTTTCCTGAGAGGCAAGAAAGAGAATCACAAAAGCTAGGGTTTATAATACACAAAAATAATACGAAAAGATTTCAGCACAGAGGATCAGAAGAAAAAAACCCTAATTTGAGTTGAAGTGGTTAAGGGTCGAGTTATGGTTTATATAAAGAACTCGCATACGTGGTCTAACCAGCCCAACTAATTTGGGCTTTGACTCCTAAAATATTACTTCGGCCCAAATGAAGGATTTGATATTGCTTTTTCAAGTATTTTTTTGTTATTTTCTTAATATAATTTAAATATCAATTTTATGCTTAAAAAAAGTATAACCATCGTGGAAAAAAAATTAGGCTAAATATAATGATTCATTATTATTAAAGTGCTTGTTCTATTTAATGCTCTGTGTATGTATAAGTACAGTTCAATTGTTAGGTGCTATTAGTATAAAAAGTATGTGGTGAATCAATTACAACTTTTTGTTAATATATTCAATAAAATATATTTCTAAAAATAAGAATATTATCATACATCATAGTTCAGCATAAGTGTGAGCTTTTATAGAATCTCTACATGTGTTGAATTCCTATGAATAAAATCAAGATGAAAAATATTAAAATATGCTATTAGTACATATTTTCTCTCGTTAATGGTTTGTTTGTGTAGCTATAAAAAGTAAAAGTAACTATTTTACTTCCAATACAATTTATTTTTACAATAATTGGTTTCCCTCTTAAACTAATTTATTTCATACTAAAATAGTATTAACTTGATTTAAATGTTAGGAAATATAAGTTAGTATTACTTGTGTGAACTTCGGCTAATGTCGTCTAACATACGTAGCTTTTCTGTTCAGTCCACGTTTTTTTTTTTCAAGAAACTAATGTTTTTGTCTTTTTCTTTTATTCTATAAAATGTATTTGTTGGGTTTGCTTCATATATTGGATTGGGAACTTCTCCCTTCCAACATTTTTTCTCCATCCTCACATTTTAGTTAAAAATTAATACATTTTTTCTCTTATTTAAAGCACATTAAAGGACTTTTATCTTCAAAATTTTTAACCTAGCTCTTGAGTCACTGTTTCCTTTCACTCCACACAAGCAACCCCTCCTTTTCATGTAAGTAATTTTTTATTTTTAATTTGTATTGTATTATGTTTAAGGATAGTTTAGATGTTGATCTCTTTATGATTTATGACTTTATGATTTATGACTTGTAGTGATTAATTTGCTCGGACCGCATTGCATGTGGAAGAGAAATGTTTGGAGGTGCATGAAGAAGCTCCCATTGGACTTAGTTTGTTATGTCTTAAATGGCTATTACTTTCTGCAACCCTATACTCTTCTCATACAACCCCATTTTATTCAAATATCCATTTTGTGTTTTATATTTTATATTTTTTTGAAGATAAAAAAAACTCCAATTTTTCGTGAATTTGAGCTCCCGTTTTTGGAAAAATATATTGTTGGAGATAAAAAATTAACAATTGGGCATTTTCAATTCATGATAAAAATTCAACAACAAAAAAAGCGATGACTAATTGTTTTAAAATCATTTAAGTAAATATTATGTTTAGAGTTTAAGTACGAATGAGATACTTTTCTTGTTTATCCATTGATGTCGCAGAGAACACAAACCACATTTTGAAATAATAATTTGTTGGGTTTGAACGGAACAAAACAAAAGAAGTATCCTTGGTATTTTACGTGGAATATCCAATATCTCTTTTTCTCTAACTTGGTTTGCAAAATTCTAAACGTCTTCTCAGCTCTATTATCCATAACCAAAATAGTGGTCAAATGTCTCAAATTAGGAAATTGAAGTGAATTGTCACGAAAATATCAACAAAAAAACGTTTTGACCTTATCCTCCAAAAACACCACCAATTAATGTGAACCATATCTTGGTGCAAATTCAAGTTTACAAAATAACAATTTCTTTTTCTTTTTTTCAGGAATTTGTATCTTCTGGAACTGATGCACAACCTCCCATGTTGAATTATTGTTTCAACATCTTTTCAAACCTTCTTATCCCCACATTTCTCTAGGCTATAATAAAGGTGTGAGATATTTATTGATTTTTCTTTATTATATAAATTGGAAAAAAAATGTTGAAAAGAATAGCGTTTACTTTTAGAGTTTTTTCATTAGTCTCCAATTATTGGTTAAGGTTATATATACATATAATTAATCACATATTACAATTTTGTTAGCATCTTGGTGCGACATACGACATGCAACAAGAACACAAACACAAATAAAGAGTAATTAATTGGGAAAATATGATGTGTAGTGTGATTGAGATTCGACATATTGTGATTAACTAAGTAATTGCTTCGTTTTCACTAATAAAGTTATTGATACAATACTGAACCAATGTAATCCACACAAGTGTCAATTATTTAAGCGTAAAAGTTCATTAATGACATAAGACCAAATGTGATGAAATTGAAGTTGAAGTTGAAGTTCAACCACACAATATTACTAATGGCTTATCTATCTCATAATTTTATAATAAACATGAATAGAGTTATATTGTAATGTTCAAAGTCATTGTCCAAAGAAAGGGAAAACTCTAATCTAATCGAAGTTCTTACAATGTTTTTGTGTCGATGTGAGTGGTTTTGCACACGCAACTGCATCGTGTCGCCGCACGCTAGTGGAATTATTGACCCATGTGAGAGAGATCGTTTTGGAGTTTGTCAAACCAACCAATTTCTTTTTTTTAATTTTAGTTTTATTGAAAGTGGATTTGTGTAAAGACACCCCTTGTGATGATCACACTAAAAAAGACAAAATAAAATAATAGATGTGACAAAAGAGGGAAAATATTAAAGGTGAAAAAGAAAAAAAAAAGATTTCGTTTTCAATGACTTAATTTTTTTTAATTTGAAAATTGATGTAATTGTCAATGGTGAAGGAATGCAACTTCTTACGCAACATATGGTTTATATGTTTGGTTTTATATGATCTAACCTATTATTAGAATTCCCAAATTATTTCACCCACTACCCGAAATGCATTAGTAAACAAATTCACTCATTTAATTGCGTCAAGACGAAACTGCGTCACAAAAAAAACTTGTAGAATTTTCTTTTTGGAATTAAAAGGAGATATTTAAAGTATTCGTTGTTCGGTCTCTTCAAGCAATGTACGTGGTGAGATAGTTGTTTTATGTTATTTTTGACATTCAAACAAAATTTTACAGTTATTTTATATTTATTAATGTTTTTTATTTTATGAAAATATAAAGAGTAATAAATTCTACATATAAATATACATCCTAATATCTTAAATAATTAAAAGCGGGAGCGTATTTGAAAATAATATATAAATTTAAATTTCTGGTCTTTTTTCTGATAGAAAATAAAGAAAAGAATAGAATAATAGATAATGTGCTCTAAGATGAGACCATAACCCCTTATGTAACCTCTGACGATTACTTTTCTTAAAAATAATATTTTCTAATTTGTCTCCGTCATCAAATTAAAATACCATGAATATTTACACAATTAATATTTTCATAATATAATTATAAGCTCTTAATCATATATATATATATAATTAATCAGACCACTTTATTAAATTAACTAATAAAATATAACGATCCTAGCAAATTTAATTATATATAATTTTTTTAGATAACTATTTTACCTTTGAAAATGAATTGTCAAGTGACTATTATGATATTAAAAATATATTTAAAAATGAATAAACAAATTTTAGTTATACATCTATATGACGTGGATGATAAACTATTTTAAAATGTTATAATCGCTTAAAGAACTTTCATTTTTTTTTCTAAAAAACAAAACTTCATATATATATATATATATATATATATATATATATATATATATTTAATTGGTATCAGTGTTAGTCGTGTAATTTCCATAAAAAAAACTCGAGTTAGCATGATTAAACATTATACTTTTGTCACATCACGTAAGAATAGGATTTTCATAGTTTTTAGAAAAATAGCTTGAATGGTGAATCTTAAACTTTTAAATTTATAAGTTTTAAGTTGGCAAATTACACAAATAATTATTTTATTCTTTGTCTTATAAACTTATTACCATTTTAGGATTAATTTCTCAAAGTGTTTTTTTTTCTTTTTCTAAATTTATGAGAACAAAGTACGCGATCTTTGTGGAGTTTAAAAGTATGCACTATATGTGGATATTAAATATATGCATTTGATGCTTCATATATTCTTTAATCCTTATGAAAATAGATATACATTTATATTGAATCTTAATTTCATTAAAAATATATTGAATATAATTATATGATTATTTAAATTAACTTGTTTTGCGTTAACTATTGTGATTTATATAAAAGATAAACAAGGTTGTAAACAATTAACTGTCCAAGACCAACTTAAAACCGATGAACATCTTATTTTATTTTATTTTTAAAAACTCTTAATATTAT
>Ga0214542_1009469_pt1 | contig 15059 bp, 11 predicted proteins | sample CNSS1metaG_FD_160096 | JGI IMG/M metagenome (GOLD analysis project Ga0214542, IMG submission 160096) | Root nodule microbial communities from cowpea collected in UCLA plant growth center, Los Angeles, California, USA - CNSS1 | ecosystem: Host-associated > Plants > Roots > Nodule | place: USA... | reverse complement strand
TAAAATGAACAATATATGTATTTGTGCTTATTTACTCTACCACGTATCGTAACCATTTTAATAAAATTGAAATACTCTTTTAAACATTTTTTAATATAGTTACATTAGAAAAAAAAAAAAAAACCACTTGTACCACATAATCCACGTTGCATGATCCTGATTCAGTTCAATGGCTATTATTTATGAATGGTGGTGTATAGTGGACCACTTGCTAAGGTGATCGCCCTAGAATTATTAGTCTCGTTTGTCCCTTTCAAAGGTGTCTAAAAAGTCTCTAAACAAATGGCAATTTTTTTTTATCACTTTTGCTTTCTATTTTTTTCATTTTTTTTTCAAATAATCTCGCACAAAATAAATTGCACATCAAAATTGAAGTTCAAACTAACTAGAAACTCCTAAATGGGCTTATAGACACACTATTAACTGAAAGCATTCGAAGTAGGTTATCCTGTTAACACATTATTATACATAGATACTTGGGAGCTAGAAACATTGGTGTGCGATAATTATTATCTACCAACCGAAACCACCCAATTTCCACAAGCTGTCAACGATCAACCAATTAGACCTAAATGACTCCTTCAAAAAAGAACAACTGGTAATATTATGGAACTATCCACAGGCAATTCAAAAAATGCTCTATTCAATAGCACAGTCACCAACTAAAGAAGCATAATTGCTTTATTATTCTAGACTACATCATAAGTAAGGCACATCAGTTAGTCGATGAATTTTTCCTTCTTGTTTTCTTCTCCTTCAAGTAATTTTTTTGAAAAATTTGTCCAATATTCTCTAATCAGGGTCTTTGTATAGCAAAACTAAATAAAAAAGCAATAGGAATTATGAAAGGAATTGCACACAAATGAGTAATATAAAGTAAAGCAACAGTATTATACGACTAGGAACAATTTGGATAAAGTAAGAAACTAATGAATGAATTGAGAAATGTACAGAGCACCTGTTGTTGCCGCCAAATCTGAAGGAAGAAATCCAAGAATGATCGATCAATAGAAGATCTCACCGGTACAACTTCTCAAAATGACATATAGCTTGAAATGGACAAAAGGAAAGTGGAAAACCTTTTTCTATGCCGCGGAATTCATCATCATCATCATCATCATCAAAAAGCTAACCAAGAAAAAAAGAAGCTAAATATAGAGGCAGTATTCCCCTGTGGACACTTCTCTAGCAGCAGAAGGTTTAAAGGGGTATAGTAAAACAAAGGAGAAAAGGGTAAGCATTCCATAAACAAGATCTTCAAAGCTCAAACTCTTCATCCTTGAGAGCAATCTCCGCAGCCTCCTCCTCCTCCTCATCAAGCACAAAGTACTCATTCTTCTCCACAGGTCTAAACATGTAGAACATGACAACATAAAACGCAAGACTAGCAGTTTCCTCCGCAGCATTGCTCACCCATTGGTACTTATAAGCCGCAATAGTCCTCAAAGCAAACACCACTATTCTGGTGAAATACAAGTAGCCAATAACAACAATATAAAATTGTCTGAAAAGTGTTAACTTGGCCAAATTCCTCGAAGCCTTCCCATCGGTTTTGGAGGTCTCTCTCAGAGACCTTATAGACCAAACAATGGGGAAAATAATAGCACAACAGCAGATAATATCCACAAGCAAAAACACCTGGTTCCAAGTAACCCAGTCTTTGATAAAAGGCCCGGTTTCCCCAATCACAACGGAAGCCAAGTTAGCCAGAACCTGAAGCGGGATCACAATCATCAAGACCTTCTTCTCCCTGTCCTGCAAAAAGGGTTTGAGAAAAGACCATCCGGTCCCTATCAAAACGATGACGGTGAAGAGCAAAACGACGCGGATGAACTGAAATATATAAAACAACACGTCCCAGCCATGAGGGAGGCCGGTGACTTTCACGTAATGCTTGTCCTCGGCGGCGCAGATTAGATTCAAGGCCTTCATGAGGAGCAAGAGAGCCATGAGGATGTGAATGCGGTGAACGGAGCGGCTGTTGGTGTAGCAGATGTAGAGCCAGAAGACGAAGAATGCGAAGTAGATTATGGAGAAGAGGAAGAAGAGGGAGGGGAGCTGGGTCTGACCGGCGGAGAGGAAGTCGCGGGAAGCGTCGGAGTCGAGATTGTAGACCTCGGTGTGGACGACCATGGTGACCGAGGTTTCCGGTGCGCAGTTGGCGAAGAAGAGGCTATACTCGTTGGGGGAGGTGACCGGGTATGAGCGGTTGAAGGAGGCCAAGGGGGGAGGGGAGAGGTCGCGGAATGTGAAGAGGCGGAGGATGTAGTGGGAGTCGAGGACGCAGAAGGAAGGGTTCTGTTGGATCTCCATCAGCACTTGGAGGAGAGACTCTTCGTTCAGGAGGAAGAATCCCAACCGCGACGATTCCGGTTGCACCGCCGAGGAGAGCACGCCCACGGACACCGAGGACACTGCGATGGACACATGGCCTTTGTGCGTGAACCCGAATTTCTCGAACAGGATCATGGGGCGGGTGTCGGATCTTATGGTGAGGAACTTTATCTCCGCCGTGGAGGGGGAGAGGAGGAAGAAGAGGATGAGCAGCAAGAATACCGTTCGCATTTCGGCCATGGCCATTGCTCTGGTTTGGGTTCAGAATGTGTGCAAATTCGATCTCAACATATTATCATATTCATAGATCTGAATCTGCTTCTGAACTCCTTCTTCACGACGATGACTTGCCACCTACGCAGAGCCAACATTCCATGGGCCTTCAACAAACAATTACTGTTCTTATTCAAGCCCAATACGGCCTTTTTTCCCTCTTTTGGCCCATTAATTTTATTCTTCATTGCATCATGATCATGGATCTTCTAACATTTGTATAAAAGGACTCCTTGTGATTATAACACTAAAATATTTAATTTTAATTTACTTTTACACATTGAACCACGATATACTCTATTAAATTGGTTTTTTATACATTTTAAATTCAGAAATTTTATTTCATAAATAATAAATAAATTTTTATTTTATTTAATTTTTGTCACAGAAATATTGTAGGGATCGTTAAAGACGAGACAGTTCTAGTTCTTAGAAGTTCTTACACGAAATTTGTTTCCTAACATGATCTGGATATAAACATAAAATTGTCGTGAAAAACACTTGTGATTTCCAACGGCAACTAACTAGTATGAAATGGCGGAAGAGCCCTCACACGGTTCGTAATCTGGGTTGGCACGATTTATTTATTGCTCTGCTTTGTAGTTACTGTTCAAACTTCTAATACCTGATTTTTCTCTCTTTATCCATTCATTCATCAAAACAAATAAATAAACCCAATAAAAAAAAGTCTTCAGTTGGAAACCCCCAGGAAAAAAACCCAACAGCATTCAACGCACTGCAAGAATCTCAAGAAACCTTGTTGCTAAAACAACGCAAATCGTCTTTAATTTTTTTTCAGCTCTCTTATTGGTTTCTCAATCTGTAAGTCTCGCTGCCTTTTTCTTCTTCTTTCTTGAACTAGTTTTTGCTATTTTCAAACGTTGAAATTGTGACTTGAAATTGAGTTGCTCGAATTTCATCACCTTAATCATCATTCCGTTTGTTAATTTTGTCGAGTGCCATGCAGTGCTGTTTTTGAACAAGAATTTGAAATCACTGGGAAACAAAAACAAGAAATTAGGATAATCTTGGGTTAGGTGGGTTGGTGAGTAATTTAAGTATATGGTTGTATCAACCTGTTGCGATTTTAACAAAGCACGATCAGACTCAAGAAATTTGAGGTCTGAGTTTCGGGCCTCCCAAAAGATTTGGTCATTGGTTGCTGCCCAAGAATGAATGTGGTGGGCAAAGTTGGAAGCTTGATAACCCAAGGTGTCTATTCAGTTGCGACCCCTTTTCATCCATTTGGTGGGGCGGTTGATGTCATTGTTGTTCAGCAGCAAGATGGCACGTTCCGCTGCACGCCGTGGTATGTTCGCTTTGGTAAGTTTCAAGGTGTGCTCAAAGGTGCTGAAAAGGTTGTTCGGATAAACGTCAATGGGGTTGAAGCACACTTCCACATGTATCTTGACAATTCGGGGGAGGCTTATTTTGTAAAAGAGGTGGATGATGATGGTGGTGATAAAGGAATAAAGTCAAATGGGACTGCTGATAACTCTGAGTCTAGTCAAGAAAACGGTGGTGTCGAAATTGATAAAAAAAATAATAGTTATCTGAGCATGGATGATAGAGTTGGTCACAGATTTGATCATAGCATATCTGATTCAGGGGTGCGGTATCTTACTGGTGAAGGCCATTCCTCGGTTTTGTCACAACTTCAAAGGGCAGAATCTGATGTCGATAGGAGGTTTTATGAGTTCCCAGATGATCAATCATCTTTTGAAGGTTCACTTGATGTTTCGGAATATGATTCTACAAGATATGAGAATCTAGATGCGGATAATTTTATGGACACACAGGGCTCCCATCCAGAGGTGGTTTTGGTCAGTGTTGATGGTCATGTATTGACGGCCCCTATCTCAGAATCGGAGCAGAATGAGGACAATGTTCAGTTAAAAAATCCTCAATTTCATCTAGGCCCAGGTGAAGAGACTGACTTCTTTGAGGGCAATGGGGAACTTATTTCTGATGAAAATGCTTGGACTGCTGATTATGCTACTCCACTGGATGCTCCTAGTAGTTATGACACTAAGGTAGATGATGATACTTCCGGGCTCTTGTTGGAAGCTCAAAGACAGGAGGAAATTAATTGTAGCACTGAGGAAACCTTAGTGATTGAAAATCAAGAAAATCATCTTTTGCAAACTGATTCAGAAGAGGCTGTATCTTGTATGAAGAGAGAGAGTGTCTTCAAAAGTTGTTTGGAATTACGTGAGTTTACTCAGCAGGCTGGAAACGATGATTTACAAGATGTGGATTCTTCATTGGAGGTTCAAAATTCAGCAGAGGAATCTAATGCACATATTTCAATTACTGATGAGAATAAAGACGAAAACATTCAGGTTGATATACAAGATGTAGGTTCTTCACTGGAGGTTCGATATATTGCAGAGAAATGCATTGCAAATGGTTCAATTACTGATGAAAATAAACAAGGAAACATCGAACAATGTAGAAAAAGTGACAAGTTATCTCCCCTTAGTGCGCCTTCTTCCTTGGATGACCATAGTTCTCCAGAATTAAAAGTAGAACCTCAAGTGGTTGATAGAGATGCATCAGTGAACGTTGACACTGGTTCTGACAGTCATTCTGGCACTAAAGATGTTATTGAATGTAATGATGAACGTGTTGGAGAGTCGGTAACAAATGATCAGGTAGATGATAGTGAACGAACTCCTGCAATTGAAGATGGCAGTAAGAAAACTGAACTCACTGAACCTCAAATTGTAACTTCCATTGACGAGGACCAATGTCATTCTGCTTTGAGTAAGAACTAAAAACTGCGCTTCAAATTAGTTTGGCTTATTTTAGGCAACTAAATTTTTATTTTTCTCAAAATATGTGCAGGATTTGAGGCCTCACTTTGTGGTCACGAACTTAAGGTGGGTATGGGTTTGGTTGCTGCTGCTGAGGTTTTTGAAGCACATCGGATATCTGCAGAGGAATTTAGAAGTTCAGCATCATCCATAATTAAGAATGAAAATCTGGTTTTGAAGTTCAGAGACACGTATCTGCGGTGGGAAAAGGCTGCTCCTCTTGTCCTTGGAAAGACTGTATTTGGTTTAGACTTACCTGTTGATCCCAGAGATACAATTCCAGTGGGACAGGATGATGCAGTAAAGGCTACAAATGAAGGTTCTGGGCCAGCTTCATCTGGACGCAGATGGAGACTTTGGCCTATTCCTTTTAGAAGAGTCAAGACAATTGAGCACACTGATAGTGAATCAAATGAGGATGTATTTGTAGATTCCGAGTCTGATTGGCAAACTTCTACTGTTGAACCTTCTCCAACATCTGCTAGGCACGAGTCTCCTCGCAAGCAATTCGTGAGGACAAATGTTCCATCGAATGAGATGATAGCGTCCTTAAATCTCAAGGATGGTCAAAATTTGGTAACCTTCAGTTTCTCTTCCAGGGTTCTTGGAAAACAGCAGGTTTGGCATTAATTGTGAATCTGAGTTCCATGTGACTATTCACACAGTTAGGTTTTGCTTACTTTAGCAGGGATGTTTAATCATGTTACAGGTTGATGCTCATATTTACTTATGGAAGTGGAATGCACGAATTGTAATTTCAGATGTAGATGGAACTATTACCAAGTAAGACTAGAGATAATTCTACTTATGCTTCTTAATGTTCTTTTAACTTACGGAACAATTGTAATTTCTCATGTACATGGAACAATTACCTAGTAAGACCAGAGGTAGAATTTCTTATGCTATTTATTGTTCTTTTGTTAATTCATTACAATACCTCTGCTCCCTGCTTTGGACATTACTTTTGATGAAATCAGAATGTGGTCCTAAAATGCTAATTTTAATAATAATTTATAATTCTGGATTTTACTGGATGAAGGAATATATAAAAGAGAACGCTAGTTCCGTTTTTTTTATGGTTTATGGTACAGGGTTAGGCTTTGAGTAGTCTTATGATACCTTAACATTATGTTTATTCAGATTGTCGGGTTGGGATGAACAACCTTTCTATCATTAGCTTGTGTGCATACAATATTAGGGCAATCCTTTTTTCTAAATCTTGAAATGAATTGTCATGTCTTTTTTTTTTTTTTTTTTTATTTTTTAATGTGTTTTTTTTTTTTTTTTTTTTTTTTTTTTACTTCTTTCAAGTGATGTTCACTTACTATGAAATTTATTATCATTATTAGGTTGTTTTTACATTAATGTAATTAGAAAAAGTTGTTTAAATGAATGCTTTTGCGGTTATGAGTAGGTGAATGGGTTCGTATTAACTAGTTTATGCTGACTGCCAAAGGTTGATGAACAGTCCTTTACCCAGCCTTTGAAAACCATAGACAGAGTTTATGGCTAGCTAAACATATGAAACATGAAACTAAAATAAGAAAAAAAATTCCTGCTAGAACAGAAGACAGAGTTGCATTATTATGGCATTGATTTCATTTCGTATCAACTCCTTAGTGCTTTACTATTTTCTTCCTTTCAGATCTGACGTTTTAGGGCAGGTCATGCCTTTAGTTGGCAGAGATTGGACACAGTCTGGAGTTGCAAGGCTTTTCTCAGCTATTAAAGTATGTACATTTCTTTTACTTTCACATTGAAGTTTATGTCAAATGAGATGGAGTAAGGTTGTTAATGTCTACATTTAATGAGGTCAATCCTGTAAAAGGAATCTTGTGTAGTGGACATGTAATCAAATATCTGCTTTGTTGTTGCTGTCATTTCTGAATGTTTTCAACAGTCATAAGTTTTACATGATTCTCAAATTATTGGTGGCTTGACTTTTGTAACGATATTTGAGTTTGGCTTTGGAGAAAAGGAAAAGAACATTCAGTTCCCAGTAACTGGTATTTACTTAATTGGAGTTCTATTTTAAGGATGATAAACTATAGATCAAGAGTTTTTGTTGCATCTGGAGTGGTTTTTTCAAATACTTGGAGAGATTTTATGCTAATTTGTGTGTGTATGGATGTATACATGTAGACGCAAGCAATTTATATATATTATGCAAATTGATTTCACTGCACTAAGCTTCAGCTATTTATGACTATACAGAGATGAGCTAACTATGCTAGTGAACAAACTATGGTACAGAGGCTAACTGTAGTAAGGATAACAAACTGTAATTAACAAAGTTTAGTTAAGCTAATAAATTGTAACAAACTTATTACAGAGATCCTGAAAAGTATGAGGTATACAGCCGATTAATGTATATACTTGAATACCATGCACCTAAAATGGTAATGGACAATGCCCACAAGCCTCTTTCAATGACATTTACGATTTTTTTACTGTTTCGTTTTGAGGTTTGCACACTTAATCAACATTATTATTTTTTGCTTCAGTACTTGTTTTCTGCTTGCCTTCTCTTGCTTTGGAATTTTTTGCAGATACGTGTAGTGGGTATGAGCTGACCTTTTTCTATCTGTATAATGTAAAAGGCAACATAGTGTGCCTGATGTTATCATGTTTTCCCATTATTTCACTGTATTTTATACCAAGAAGATTAATGTCTCATACTAGATTCTATTTTTATGTCAGGAAAATGGATACCAGCTACTGTTTTTGAGTGCCCGTGCTATTGTCCAAGCTTATCTTACCAGGAGCTTTTTGGTTAACCTGAAACAGGTACTGAACCAAGCTCTTCTGTAAACAAGAAAAGATTTTTTTATAGTAGGATTATTCTGTTTCTAGTGTTGATGCCTGAAACCCTTCTATGGGATTTCTTTTTGAATAGTTTAGCATAAAGTTAATTGTGTAGGGCTGTGGGTTATCAACTTTCATTATTCTTCCAGTCTTGTCAAATTGGCATATGAAAATCACATCATACTGACAATTGAAAGACGTGTTGAAGCAATCTGACATCAATTGATAAGAAGTATGGGAGTACCACACAATAAAAGCTAACGAGTTTAGCCAGAGAGTCCAAGACTTTATAAACCTCATATCAGAATGTTATAATTCCAATATGGGACTCAAGTCCCATACCTAAAAATTGGATATATCATCACTTTTAACTCTTCAATTTTGTAATTTCTGTTTCTTTATATCTTTGCATCTTGACTGGATAGTTATCTTTGTAAAATTGTGTTAGGTACCAAGAGGTTCCAATCTTAAAGGTCAATTCTAGGAGGCAAAAGAACCAATGTGATGTGGTGGGTAGTTAGGAGGGCCTCTTTGTAGGTTAGGGGAATTAAGAGAAGGATTAATAAATATCATTGTATATTGTACAAGGCTAATGCTTTTGTAATTGATCTAAACTGTTTTCATGGTGTAAAGGGGGTTTTCCCTTGTCAGAGCAGAATTATAGAATTCCTCTCTGCTAGCTAGTGCATCCCCCACCTCTAGGTGATACTAAAAGTTCATATATTTGCAGGATGGCAAGACCTTACCCAATGGACCTGTTGTTATTTCTCCAGACGGACTATTTCCCTCTCTTTACCGAGAAGGTGAGACACTTTTAATGTTAGAGCAATTGCGATTGAATATGTATTGCAATTTTAGTTTATGTAGCCCCACTTGTGATTCATGGATGATATAATGACTTCTCTTTCCGCGGATGTTCACATGCTTACATATGATGATTCCATTTTTGTGAAGACTTGTATAATGTTGTCAATATCACCAAAGTGAGCTAGACAGTAAACGGTATGGTGGACCAAAGCATGGAATCTATTGTGACTATAGGACATATGAGTGATGCAAATACATGATTTCAGCAAAATTAAGTGTTTTCTGAGTTTTGACTACTGTTAGGCTAATGGACTTCTTGATATTTAATCATTTCATCATTATGTGTTTGGAGTTCTGTGTTAAGTGGCTGGGTATATCTTTGCTTGGGCTTATGTATTGATTTTGAATTACGATGTTATTAAAAGTTTTAATATACTTTCCTTGGTTTATCAACAGCAAAAAGAATATGGACTCCTATTATTTTGTTTGGCATTGGATTATCTATAATCCTGATCTGTACTGATAGACACTACAAAGCTTTAAAGAAAAAAAACATTATAGTCAATTATCAATTATGTGTTTATGACATCCATCCTATTTTATTGAATATACACATCTAACTTCTTATATTATTATGGGACTTTGACTGATGGAAGTAATAAGAAGGGCACCTCATGAGTTCAAGATTGCTTGTCTAGAGGTAATTTCCAAAACACAAGCAACTCAGAAGTGCCATCAAAATGTATTTTCCTTAATGACATCACACCTGTTCTGATAATAATGTTTTGCAGGATATCAAAAGACTTTTCCCTTCTGATTATAACCCATTCTATGCCGGGTTTGGCAATAGAGACACTGATGAACTTAGTTACAGGAAGATTGGAATCCCGAAGGGCAAGATATTTATCATCAATCCCAAGGTGTGAATCCTGGATTGATGTTTTTTTTACCATAGTATTTTCTTTTGTTCTCACAGGGTATACTAACAAAATGCCATGAAAACAAATAGGGTGAAGTCGCAACAAGTCACCGTATTGATTCAAAATCCTACACATCATTACACACACTCGTCAATGACATGTTCCCTCCCACTTCCTTGGTTGAGCAGGTGATAAAAGAGTCTCCAAAACTTGTAGATTTGCAAGTTATGAACTTTACAACTAATAAGATTTGATTTGCAATTTTCAATTATGACAGGAGGATTTCAACTCATGGAATTATTGGAGAATGCCTTTTCCAGAAGTGGATTAGTTCAATGCTTAAGGTATTTTGTTCCCTTTTTTGACAAGGATCCGTTGGTATGGGACCATCCAAGATGTTGATCGATAATGCAACATGTCCTTTCTACTTGGCACAAAACTGTGACATGATTGGAAAGTGTCCTACTACACGGGAATTCGATGATTGCATACAAGTGATCTCGCAGAACGTTATTCAACACGCCTTTGTTTTTCTTCTTTTTGATCTTCATTGAATCTTGATTAATCATTACCCATTAATCAATCATCCACATTGTATAACATTTGGTTTACATGTATTATACTCATTTTTTCCCGACCAATATATTGTCCAGGCCAACATCTGTACAACATATTCACTGTCATAAAAAAACATGTTATCCCAAATAATTGGGTTATCCTTTTCTTTCCAGAACCCTCCTCCCTCACGTTCAGTTCATTACAAGTTTCATATCAATTACTTCAAATATTGAGCCAAGTTCAGAAACGTTGAAACCATTGCATTCAAAAATGCATCCACCGACTGATTCAATAAGAAACTGTCTTCACCCATGTATCTGTATCTACATTAGTTTCCATTCGTTGCACCTGGCCGCACGAGTGAAATGAAAACTCGTACAAGGTACGGTGAAGTACTGTATGAGTACGTATAGCACATCAAATTATGTTTTTGAAACATTTTAAACGGAAATTGAAACATGCAGAATACTGGGGTAACGAATTCCACCAAGCTAGTACTGCAATTACTCCCCTTTTTAATACGGGTACATGTCATGCAGTACATGTCACAATTGTCCATTCAACATGTGAAGTGGCATCCACATTTTTGTCGAGTACTTAAGAGACTAACAAAGAAAACCAGAGCCTATAATTCACAGGCTTTTATAGTTTTTGCTTTTGCACTTGCTGTTTCACGTATAAATAAAGTACATTGATATTTTACCAGCACATTTCTTTTTACTATTATTTGACATTACTTTTCATTATTATTCGTTCTCTTTTTTATCTAGAAATATAGAAATTAACTTTTGTCTGAAAAAAGTCATTAAGTTTTAAGTTTAAACATATTTTTATCAGTGATAAATAATATATTGTACACTGTACTGTTTTTGCCCTTTGTAAAAAACATTTTGAAATGAGAGTAACACCGAATTTACCCTCTTAACTAGTTTTGTAGCAGCATTAAAACTAGAATCCAATCCCAGTGTTCCAATTTAGAAGCATAACTTTATTTTTACCTTAAAAAATGAGAGAAACAGGTTTTTTGAATATCTCTGAAGTTGTTTTGGCAGATGTTAACATGTCTTTATAGTTCCTAACGCTATTCAAGTTGGATGGAGAATGAGAATAGGAAGTTCGTGAAGGACAAAGCAATTGCTTTCGAGCTTTGTTTTGTTGCTCATTCTTTATTTTTCGAAACCAACGCTCTTTGGTAATCACATACCAACTGCATCATCACCCTCTCATTTCATCAGGTCAAACATGTTAGAACTTCCAAAGACATAAACAAACCCAAATGCTAAAAAAGAGAACACTTGTATTTGACCAAGTCAAAATAAATTAACGTATTTACCACATCACATCATTCCCCATGACTCATTTTACTTTATTTTAAATTTTATTTCCCTCCTTCATAATACGAGTTTATAAAATTAAATTAAGAGAGGAAGGGATAGACCAGATTAAAAAGATTTTTTCTCCTTAATTATCTAAATTATTATAAGAAAGTTATAATTCTGTCTTAGAATTACGAGATCATAATTATTTAGAGAATCTTTAAGAATAAAATACTAATCTTTCTCTAAATAAACAGAGATAATATAAAAAGAACTTCTACAATGATTTTAAAGCACCTTTCTTAGCCCTTTCAATGGAAAATGTAAACCTAAGTTGAGGTTTCAGATTCAGGACCTTTTTGCTTCTAAAAAATCATCAATCTAAATATAATAGATAATGTAATATAGAGAATAAATGTTTATTTTATATAACTAAATTTATTATAATACATATATAATTACGTATTTTAATTAAAATTTATAAAAATAAAGTGTTTTATATTTATGATAAATAATTTATAATCTCATATAAAATTATTTTTAAATTAACAGTTTTTTTTAAATATTGAAATTTAATTTACAAGTAGAGATGAAAAAAATTGAAAAAGATAATAAATTATTTTTTGAATAAAAACCCTTTTTGTTGAATAGTGGTTGATAAATAAAAGGGTGTACACATGATTAATTGATATAAAATTGAGAGTAGGCACAAAAGGAAAAATTGAAAAATCGACAAAACAAGCTTCCTCCATGAGAGATGCTGCGTTTAGGTTTCTGATAGTTAGACACGCCATTCCAAACGAGTTCTTCACTTTCAGACATGTCTTCATACAGTGAAGTTTTATGTTCTTTCGAAGACGTGGCAGAGAAGCACGTCGGTGTGTAACAACAAATTAAAAAAAAAAAATGCCATTTCATTTCATTTGCCTTGTCATTAATGTTGAATTTAAGCACCTATTTATAACTCATTTTTTACATGCATGAAAGTGCTAGTATGAGTCACTGTTGCATGGCAGTGTTACGTTAATGAGTGATTACTGAAACACGCAAAGATAAGGACGCGAAGATTCAGTTTATTGAGACCTCTCCCAAAGTAGATGTATCATTTACCTACTTCGGTACTAGATTCGATCTAGTCTGTGAATCATTCTTTAGTTTCATTTTCATGGTACGAACAACAAGGCTCAGACTGTGTTACTTCCATTGAAACTCAATAAAAAAAACAACGTTAGTGTCAACATCGTCCTGAGTTGGAGACTCTCAACCTGTACTTAACGTGTATCAAATTCAAATGGAAGAAGACAACAAAAATAAGGATATTATTATCAATGAATGAAACATATGCATGATTGTGTCAATTATGGATCCCACACTAATCCGGTGTCCTTGTAAAAGAAGTAGGTTTGGTGTCCTCCCACATTAATTCAATTCAATATAAATATAAAATGTGACATTATTTTAGTTCCCGGTCAAAATTCATTTAGTCATAGGAGATAAAGAGAGTGTAGGTGTTACCATCCACCTCCACCACCACTCTATAACTATAGAATTTGGATTTTTTGTTGAGATTTGTTGTGCTGTTATGCCTTCATGATACAGTTCACTAATTTTGACGTTTTAAAATATGTTAAAAAAGATATTTAAAATACTAATACAGTATATTTTTAATACTCAGCATAGAACAATACGAAAAAAACAAGTAGAGAATCTGGACTCATAACTATATTGCTATATTGTGTGATCTCTCGTTCAATTTAATGTCGGTCATCTAGTCCTTGTCGGTTTTACCCTCCCTTCCTCACCTTTGTCATACTTTGTTTACACCACGTGTCTTATGCGTCTCCATGCACCTTTGATCTCTGTGCCTCCATGCATCTATGCTACTGCATCAATTGAACAAGACAACAAACCATAGGTATTGAAAGACAACTAGAAAAGATTAAAAGTCGTGATCCCTAACAAGAACTGTGTGGCCGACATGAGATTAAATGACGGACCACACAATATAGTTATAGGATCATGATAGAAATAGGTGATAACACGTATTTCTTCATTTCCTATAACTAAATGGGATTTTGACTGTCAACTAAAATAAATGTCACATAAAAATATCTTCGTTATATCGACGTATAAGTACACCAAAAACTCCTTTTAAAAGTAACGCCCATGTATTTTGTTGGAATTAAACCTCTAACATGATTTTGAGTTGAAATTGCTTAATTTGCACCAAATATTGGTTGACTGAGAGCCTATAATTGAGTGAGAAGATTGCTCTAAACAGAAACAATAATTGTTCTAGAAAGTAGCCGTTAATAGGTGGTGTGTAGCAAAAAAGAATGATTAAAGCAGTGCATGTCCAAGGTGAAAGAATAATGAGGATGCATTGAAACAACGTAGATACAACTTTCTTTTCTTTTCATGTTAGCGTCATATCAATGTTAATTAGGTGTTGGATGGTTGACAACAAACCAACATTCACAACATTTCAACTTATATTAGTATTGGTATTAGACAAACAACTACTGCTTACTAGTTTTCAATCCTTTATGAAGAGACATGAAAATCTTTAATGTACAATGTTAAGTATCACTGTCACCAGATTTCATCAGTTCAGAATTCCTATATAATATTTATACTACTACATAACTTATTCTTTAATTTCTATAATTAAATTTGTATTTTAAAATTTTTGTATTCTATATAAATATATAAAGTATAAATTTCGAAAAATAAATCAAAGAATAAAAATAATAAAAATAATATTTAAAAAATTAAATTCTTTTCATATTTTAAGAAATAAAAAAATAAAAAGTACTAATATGAAAAAAATAAACAAACTTGCATGGCAAAACGCTTTAAATAAAATAATAATAATAAAAAAAAAGATAAAAGAAAGAAAATATTAAAATAATAAACAAAAACTCTATAAGTCCCATCCTACCCTCTTTCAAAAAAGGTTTCTCTTATATCTCTCATTTTCATATTCCTTTTTCTCTTTGCCATAATTCTCTCTCTTTATTTTTTTATATATATATATATATATTATATCATGTCCACCATTCTCTTTATTATATCATGTCGTTTATTCTCTACCATTATGTTATCATCTCAAAAGTTTGACTTTAAGATAATACACCCTTTTTTGTTAATATTAATATAGTTATATATATATATATATATATATATATATATATATATATATTATTTATATATTTTTATATATATATATA
>Ga0214542_1009458_pt1 | contig 15075 bp, 7 predicted proteins | sample CNSS1metaG_FD_160096 | JGI IMG/M metagenome (GOLD analysis project Ga0214542, IMG submission 160096) | Root nodule microbial communities from cowpea collected in UCLA plant growth center, Los Angeles, California, USA - CNSS1 | ecosystem: Host-associated > Plants > Roots > Nodule | place: USA... | reverse complement strand
TACCGATCGGCCCTTTCTGACTTAAGCATCGGAGTACTTTAGGCAGGTACCCCGATCGTCGCCCCAACCGATCGAGCTGAGGAGTGGATTTTGCTGAAGTTACTGGAGAGGAGAAGGATAACGTAAAGTAAAGAGGTTCTTCTAGTAGGCTCTTGGTCCCTACCCCGAAACAGTTTTGTTTCTTGAAAACTAGGATATGCCATATATACGTGTGTTAGTGGAATCCTGTGTAAGAAAGTAGTGCACCTTAAATTTGCTATGTATACGTTATACGTTATAAAATACATATATACAAGAGTTATTTCCTACTTCAGTGGTGTACGTAGTTCTTTTCGTATTGGGTTTTGAAATAGTTCCTGGTCTTCGGGCTTTGCACTGTTAAAAAATGAATGTTGTCTGCTGCAGCTGCTGGTGCTTCCTGAGAACCTGTAATCAGATAAATAGTGAGATGAAGCAACAAAAATGGGACTAAACATTATATTTAATTATTTTCACATTTCCCACTTGTCTTTATCACGCAGCAAGAAATTGCTGAGTTTAAATTTGATAATTGAGATGGAGCTGAAAAACACTTGAACAAAGCCTGATGGTATGAGGCTGTTTGTGTAATTTTACAAGTGTTTTCCAGATTCTTGTTCAGAAAAATCATTGATACTGATCTGATTATTTGTAGCCTTAGAATGACTTTTAGAGATTGCTAGTTTTAGAGATTGATCTTTTAACAATCAATATGGCTCACCAAACCATGATGAAGAATGCTATATTTGTTACATATTTGTCTTACTACTAAATATAGTATTAATAATTAGGAGGTCTTTATTACAAGTCTCTCTTTCTAATAATAATAATGATAATAGAATACATAGATACTTAATTATTAAACAATTATTAAACAGATTTCTATTTTTCGTATTGGAATAGAACCATAGTAAGTAAATGATATTTTACGAAAAAAGTGATTACAATTTATCTTTGTCTTTATACATTTAAATAAAGAAAGTTGATTTTTTTTCTTTCTAAAACAATTTATAAATTGTATACTTATTTTCCTAATCTACCAGTACTGAAAATAATGAATATTTATGTTTTGTATTAACGAATAATGTAAAGAAAACTTAGAAAATTATAAATAATGAAAATTAATTTGAATACATTAGTAATACTTTTTAAAAAATCAACTAAATTAATTGTTCTTATTATATAATTAAATTAAGTGTCCTATACTACAGAATAGAAAGAATATAATAAAAATAACCACTATTGAATGTATAGTAAGGGCAGCACCATCCCAACCCTATAATTTATCTACCAAAAAAATTGATGTACAATAACAACTCCACGAAATTAAATGGAAAGATTAAGGCTGTCTGTAAATAACTTAAATTAAATTCTTAGTCATAAACTCCTGGTAAATAACGTTTTACAAATTTGAATATAAACCTTACTGCAATACGCTAAAAAAAATTGTTTTGATTAGTTCTTCCATAAAGCTTACTTGAAGAAGCAAAAACAGATCTATAAAATATAAAAGGTCATAACCCCTTTTATATGCCCAAATATAAATTACCTTAACATCTCAACAAATATTTTAGAGTTAAGCAATGTACTAATCATATGCAATTTTCACCAGTGGAATGACGTGATTTTGTTTGTTACACGACAATTAATAAAATCAAAAAGAGAAACTATAGTGCAAGTGATAGTATGCTGCAGAATCTGCAATAGTATGCTGTTCCTGTTTGGAAATGGATTATGCCGCCCTCTAAAAATATTTACTCTTCAAGGGATGCAAACTACATTTGGCATGCCTTTAATTATCAGGGCAGGTGAAGATTACTGGATTCAAAATTCAAATACTACAGCACCAAGGGCTACAAAAGCCCAAAATATAAGAATACCTATGATAGCAGCTCTCAACAACTGATTATATTGACCATAAAAGCCACCTTCTAATTCATTGGAAGGACGCAACATTGGAGGAGCCTCATTGTCACTGTCACTGGTGTCCTCCACCCTGTCTCTCCTGCTGGTCCCAGCCACGTAAGGTTGCAGCATATCCTGTTGGTCAATGGTAGAGCATTTCATGCAAGTGCAGCAGCCTCCAAGATATGAAGGCAGTGTTGGCAGATAGTCAGCAAGAACTTTCTGGTACATTTCCCCTTCTATTTTCAACTTGTTTCTAGTAGCAGGCTTCAAATCCTGACTCAGATGCACGGATTATTTTGTTTAGAAAATTGCATTTTATGTTATAGATCTAATGCTTTGGTTATTACTTACTATTATCTAGGTTGGTGTGTTACAATCCAATGATAAATGAAATGCACTTTCCTAATGATTTTGGCTGAATAAACAGAAAGGAGAACTTACCTGAATAAAAGACTGGGCAATAACACGAACACTGGCTGGCAGTTGTATGACAAACATGCAACCAAGACGATTGGGAAAGTGGTCTCGCAAAAGGGAAGAACAAGATCTCATCATTTGCATGGGAATTCTCACTGGAGATAAACCATCACAATCCACCAACACTGTAATTTGAGGGTTGTCTGCATCAATCAAGTGCAAGACTCCATATTCTACCTGTGATACTGAAATAACTATTAATCAAATGTAAAAAAAAAAAAAAAAAAAAAAAAAAAAAAAAAAAAAAAAAAAAAAAAAAAAAAAAAAAAAAAAAAAAACTATAGAACACGAAAAGTACTACGTCAAGAAACAAGACTGACTGAAGCTCCGTCGAGAAAGGGAGAGCGAAGAAATAATTGTCTCGATTCACAAAAGCAAACATGTGAGGAAATTGACAAGAAAAATAAATACGACATTTAAGAAAGAATAACTTACTTACTGCCTGAGCAAATCGAGGTCTATCTTCCGATGGCAAAGTATTGCAGGCTAACCCAAGCCTTACAATTAGGCAAGGTCTGCGCTCCACGTCACACCCATGCCAACACACCAACTTTGTCCACATTTTCTGTTCTTCCTCAGAAAGAATTCTGTAAGTCTCTCGCCATCGTATGGTCTTCTTTATTGAAGTAAGAAAGCTAGAAAAATCATTATTAGAAGCTGCATAAAATCTCCTAAGCTCGTCATCATTGATTCTGCATAAACACCCACTAAATCACGGTCTGTTGTAACAGGAGAACAAATAAATATGGCTGTGGATATGCTATTGCTATCTGAACCGGAAGTACCTGACTCTGATTTTTGTACCAGCTTAGCATTTGAAAAATATTTTAATATAAAAATGCGTTCAAAATTCAGTAGGTGATGTGATAAATTCAAATGTTACACAAAATCTCAGCAAATCCAATTCCATGAAGAGACAAAGGCAATTCTGAATAAATTATTAATGCACAGGAACCATAAAATACCTTTCAGGTAAACTAAGTCCTTGATTTTCAAGCTCTTGATTGAGTTGAGTCAACCACTTCTCAGATTCTAAATTATTAGGATTTATCAAACGCTGGCTGCAAAATGCAAGAATTGAGGAAGCTTAAACGTAGAGAAAAATTATCAAGATCGTAAAAAACCCACAATGAATCTCAAGTTTCTCCTGAAGGAAAATCTAGCAGCATTATATTCAGTAGATAGTTTTCATATACCTTATATTCAAATCAACCTGTAAAGGAGATAATTCAGAGTATACTGTTGCGTCTTCTGAACTACAATTTGACTTTCTATCACTACATTTTGATTTATCAGATAACAACATTGCAATTGACTGATCAGAAAACAATGTTGCAATTGAAAGGGCTAGCAACGGTCTTGATAGGACCTGACAGAAGAGAGATTTATTAGCTATCTGCTTTCATGATTATAGCTAAACTAGGTACATTTGGAAAATATAAAGTACATGGTACAAACATTAACGGGAGAAGTTTTCAATCAATTTGATCCTCAACCAAGATGATAAAAGGGAGCACGGGAAGTATAGTAGTATTTTCATCAATATTATTCAAACATCAATAATATCTTCATTCGCTTCTTCATTAAATAGGTAAAATGGAAAGACATATTGGCCTTTCCCTTTTCACTCTCACCAATTTCTAAGACATCACAAAGATTTTCCCAACTAACACATTTTTCAGGTCAGTATGGTACATGCATCCTGAGATATAGCGGAGAAAATTTGGTATATTGGTGTAGATCGATATGAAATAAACGTTCCTAAATTTTTTAATGGTGATACCTAACCGTCTGTAATTGAAAATGACTTTTAAGAAATATTGTGCTATGTCCAGTAAAATGTTCACAAATTTATTCAGATAAACTTTGATAAAAAGTTCACAAATTTATATAACGAACCTGCATGTTGTCAACCAAAGCCTTGAAGGGTGCCCACCTCTGAATACATTTAAAAGGTGGATAACACAAGATTTGAAGAGCCTGAAGGCCTCGCCATACACATGGACATCTTCTCTTGGAGAACCTCCTTATGATCTCTAAAGCAGCAACTTTAAGTAAGAAAATTGTGATACGACCCACAACACTTCTTCCAAAGCGGCCACGGAGCAGCAAAGTGAGATATTCATGGTTTCTCTTAACAAAACTTTTAGGATGAAATTCAATTAGCAGATTTCTGTATGCTCTATTCTCAGTCATGACACTGCCAGATCTATGGGTCCTGCTGCTCAGTCAGAATAACCCACCGGGTCTCCTATGTAAACTGATAGCAGCCAAGTTTATCTGGTACAACAAATGAATCGTTTAACATACAAGAATCAATACGAAATGAAAATGTCTTCTGTATGTATCATGGATTAATCTAATAAAAAAAAATATTTCGAAGCCCACATATTGGCTGTGGAAGTAACTAAATAACAACTTCAACAATAATAACCACCAGTAAGCGATTAAAAAAATTTCCAGACAGCAAATATTTAAACACCAAATACTTGTTGTTTATATTAACTCATTACGACTTACTTTAGTGTTCATAGTAGCTTGTAATCAATATCTGGAGGAGACGGTTCTCCTAAGTGAACAATTAATTCCTAAAATCTAAGCAAATCCAACACATGAAAAGAGTATGCGAAGCAGAAATGTTTTACTTCTATTTAGTCCGATTACAGTACGTACAACAGGTACACCATCTTCCAAAGAGTTAATACAGTGATCAAAAGAAGAGAGAATACCGTTACCAACAACTTCTTTCAATCTATACGATGTGCAAGAATCAAGAGTAAGGTAAACCATTCTATTATACCCGCAAGATAACAATGATGCTAATATCTTATGCAATTCAAACAATATCAGAAAATTAAAATTAGGAGCAAAACCAGTGGAATACAAAATCAGCACTTCCCCCAAACATTATCAAACTCTACTGGGACCAAGTGCACTAAATTTATAGGAATAAATTGAAGCGGTAACACAGCATATAATGAAATAAGTTGCAAAACTTGACCTGAGATAGAATTGCAGGTTGAGAGCATCCATGGTTCTGGATCAGTCTTCCTTGGTCACCTAAAGTCAATGAACCCAGAGAAGGAAGGTTTAGAAATGGAGGGACCTTAACAGGTTTTTTAATTTTTTTTTTTTTTTGGCAATTGGGCCTCATTGTCACTTCATAATTTCTTCATGAATTGTTAGAAGATTCTAAGGCTACTCCTTCCTGCACTTCTATAATTTCTTCCTGCAGTTTCATACACTTTAAAATTTCAATTTTACCCTCTAGTTTAGGATAGAATTTTTATTACAGTATTTCAACTATTATTTATGATAACAAACTATATATTGTTCTTGATAGTTGCTAGAAAAACGACCAAAATAATTAAGTCCATTTCTTGAATAATAGTTTATTATCGATATAGAAAGCATGTGAAAAATCATTAAATAATCAATTATTGCAAGTTCAAATATTTTCTCAATAATAAGCTTCTTAAGATAACTAGCCATATTATTCTTCAACCAATCAAATGATGCTTGATCAATTTTTAAAAATTATCTTCAAGAAGTGCTCAAGTATCAACTAAATACATCAAACTCAATAAATATACTTAGGATATAAAATAACTAATGTAATGAAAATCAAACAACACCCATTTGACCACATATTGCATCATCAAGACAATTATTTTTAATTATTTAAAAATTCTATAATTAAGAAATTAAAAAGATATTTCAAGTGAATAAATTATATTAAGTTGAAGAGTGATATAAAAGGATGGTAGCGAAAAGAAGTTGACATTTGTGGACCCTGGAAAGCTAGAGTTGGTTTCAAGTCACAAAGTGTAAAGTGATGTTAAGGATGGAGAAAGGTTTTTTTTGTAGATGCTAAGTATAACAATTCTTCAAGTTAACAGAAAATTATAAAAATACAAATTTTTGAAACTAATTACATAAAGTCAAGCAGAAAAACTAACGTAAATTAAAAAACTTCATAATTGTTGTCTTTTTCCTTGATTTAGTTCACTTGCTACAGGACAAAAGAAAAAAAAAAGATAAAAAAGGTTACATAAAATTAAAATTGTTTTCGCCAAAATTTCCTAAGGTAGCAAAATTATAAGAAGAATAATGCAAATTTTGCGAGCTGCAAAACATAAAAAGAAAAAAGTAAAAAAGTAAGCCGTGAATGATGCGAGAATTTGCTTTTCTTTATAAGATCATTTAGAGCAATTACATAAATAAAAAATTTCCATGTTATACAATATAATATAATTAGTATTAGAAATTAATTTATTTAATCTACATGTTTGAGCTTGTACCAAATAATGTTAAAATATGGGGATCGTATTTGTTAGAGAATAAAAAATATTTAACGTTAAAAGTTTTAATAAGTCCAGAAAATAACATGGTTGCGTTCCACATATTATGAACATTATAATTTTGATATTTGCAGATTATTCATTATGTATGTATGTGTGTGTTCGAAATTATAATGGAAAGTCGGAGCTATGAATTTTTTATAAAAGAATTATAGGTTTATCGAGTTGAACTTGAAAACGATTCTGGTAATTTTTGTTCAAATTTATGAAACAATAGTTATATAATAAACAGATACGAAGAATATAACAGAAAGGAATGAGAAAATTCAGAATGCAGGAGCAGGAACATCAACACTCAGATATTAAGCAGAAGGCAAAACTTGGCACCTAATTATAATTTGAACAATAAGGTCATGCAAATGAACAAACTAAATTTCTCATAAAACTAGTGACAAAGCACTTAGAATACAGTTTGTTTTTCCAAGACATGGCAGTCTCTACTCGATCCACAGTAACATGTGAACCAATGCATACATCAGTTCACAAAAGCAGAATGAGAATTCAGCTTTAAATCACAACATTTCTTGTGACTTCCGCACGCAACGGCTAACTTTTTTCTTGAATTCATCTCTCCTGTCTCTCCACTCTTTCTGCAACATAACATCATCACATCATCTTTAATTAATCACTAAAACATCTTAGCAACGGCAATATGTATTTCTAATGCCAAATTCTCAATTCAAAGTACTCAAACAAATGATACTGATGGGTAAGGGGAAAATTCAACTTTCTCAACCTTATATATGAGTCTTCTACCTTTTATATTACTTAATTTTCTCATTTCCAAAACCTTAAATAATAAGTTTATAGGTTTCCTATCTTATGTGTCGTTCAACTTTCTCATTTCTATCTAATATTCTTATTTTTATTCAATATGAGACTTATATTCACACCTAGATTCCCTAGGAATACCACATAATTAATTAGAAAATTAATATTACTGCATGCACATGTTAGTGAAAGGAATATCCAACTAACAGAAGAAATAAGAACGCATCCCCAATGTAGCAAAACAGGACACAGTATCCACACATCCACAACAGCTTACTAAAGCCACAACCCTTACAACTTACAACCTAGTAACATCAGACATAGATAATTCCAAATGCTTTTATTAAGTCAAACGAGACACATCAAGAAAGTCAATCAGGTACTAGTTTTCGTGTGTCAGACATAATGTCATAAGTGTGGCAGAGGGTAAATTAGTGCCAAAGGTCAAGAAGTCAAGGGCAGGGTGTTCCCCACCACCTCCAGCATACCCTCACAAAAGTTAGTATCATGCCTAGTTATGCTACTTCTGAAGACATTGTTAATTTATACTAAGCAACAAGTTCCTGCAAAACATAATTTTACTAGTACAACATGTATAGCTACTAAACTGTACAAAATGATGGATTAATTATTTTGTATATTTAAATATTCTTCCAGGAATTTCTTCATAATATCCATAAATGTGAGGTAGGGATGGTGGAGCTATACGGTGCAGGTTTCAATACTTTCTTGTGGGACTGGTCCAGATTCACCTTTAAAGCTGATGGACCCATAGGGTATTGAATGTTATCTTGAAAGATGGGACAGGGTTGAGTTGAGAAAAGACCTACCCATACTGGCAATATTGCCAAGCCTGGTGAAATAATACTAAAAGAAGCACTCCTATGCTTCTTTTATTTGTTTCTGTGCTTCATAACTCTAATTACAAAAATTCCGGGTTTTGCTTAAATCAGCAATTTGAGTATGGCTACTTCCATCATAAGCCTAGTCCGAATTAAACCATCCCATTTATATTATTTTTCCACCGTATTTAATCACTCGTGAAATTCATCCATACTAAATATTGAAATTATCTCACTGTCATCTAATCGTTAATAGGAGAAGTATTACACAATGTTTTTAAATATCTGCAATCCCCCATCTCACCCTTCATACACACTAGCTGTCTGCTCAAGTACTACGGCCATAAGTCAGAATTTCTCCACCACACATTAAATACATAACCATGAGAAAATAATCGCTGAAATAATTAAAACAATTGTAAGTTTACCTTTTCTTCTCTAGGATGCAAATAGGTGCCAAAGTATAACTGAGGGAAACAATGCAGATATAAAATAAAATCAAAAAATGGTAAAACTTACCGCGGCTTCAACATTGGCAGGAGATTCATCATTAGGACTAGAAAGCATCGATATGATACTTAATACTATACTTTCTACCTGCGAGTTAGAATACATAATATTAATTCATAAGCAGGTTTTAAATATATTTACAAGTACTATGTCAAACCACCAGTCGTAGACCAGAAGTGGCATACATTTTGCAAGAAGCAAGAAAAACCTGCAAAATTATCAAGAAAACCTTGAAATTTTTAACACACCAAATTAGTAGTAGACTACCATTACAAGTGCATGGTATGGAGATCTCTATCCTAGGATTACAATGTAAACTACCATTAATGCAATGCTGACAGTACAAGACAATCACAATAGGATCTAATCTAGGTTATGCATATAAAGAGAACAGAGGAACCGCCATAAGATGAAGCCTAGTATATATAACTGAGACAGATAGTTCTTGCCACATACGAATGCATTATATCAGTGTTTTGGAGCGTTTAGAATGCTGTTCCCGTAAATTTTAATGTCAAGTTCTACCAAGTTACAGTTTGGCATCACAGTAGATAGAGATCACACAGCAGGTAGATACGCAGCTAAACATGCTATATATCTTACCAAAGGCGCACACAGAAGCAACTAACGTTAAACTACACTAATCTACAACATTAAGGACACTGAATTGCACTTATTAATACATATACTGTATGTCTATATCCATTCATGAAATGAAAAGATTGAAAATCTATCTTCTTTTATTTGTTAAGTATGTCTTGCGGCTAAAAATTTGATGGAATTACTACAGATTAAGCACATCATGCATATAGCCAAACAGCAGGAGGAATATTATACAACAAGTGCATCATATGATTATCAAACAAAAGCATGAGGAAGGAACACTAAACAACAACAATCTCACATTTCTAGCACCAAATAAATCAAAACCAGCAATTCAAAGCAAGTCACCAGTTCTGTATAAGGCACAGTTCTCATTATTAAAATAAATTAATTAATTAATTTATTGTTTTTTGTTTGTACATACTGTATGAACAGGTGTCCAGCGCTCACTTGCAAGCTCATAGCCATTCGGATCGTCACCAGGTGGGTGAAGAATTGATATGCAAACTCGGCCATCAGGATAAACTGCAATTTGAACATCTTTAAGTTTCATGCATTAAAAAAGCATGATAAAAATGAGTCAAACTAACCATTGGGATGCCATATCTCAGAGGTAAATTTCACTGATGGCGGACTATTTGGATAGTTTGGTGGAAAGCTCATGATGGCATTAAAAAATCCCCCCTCACTACACAAAAAAAAAAAATTGACAAAACAAGAAAACATATTAGTGAGTAAAACAAAGAACACAAGTGCTATAAAAGACCATATAAACAAAATGAAACAATAACCAGACAAGATAATCCAATAAGGGAAAGTAAAGTATTGACTTAAATCATTTCTTGAAACAAATACAATCAAATGAACCCAGCCAAGAACAAACCAAATCAGGAAAGTGTCGTGGTCTGCAGAAACCGCAGCAAAAGTAAAAAGAAATATATATTATTTTCATCGAGCCAACGAACATCAACTATAATCTCGAGAATTAAAAAAAGCAACAAGAAGGGTCCATGCAAGAACCGCCTTAATGGATTGGATTCGTCACGAATAGGACAGAAAAAGAAAACTTCGAGAAAATTCTGAAGAACACCCCCGCCCAAATAAGCAATTAAAGAGGCGATCTTTAGGGGGAAACCCAAAACCCCAGAAAGCAGAAACAAAGAAATCATCACTACACAAGCAAAGCGAATCTAGAATCCGAAAAAAAACAACTGAAAATCGCAAAAAATTGTGTGAAAGAAAAGATTATCATTTACTAAACAGAGCTTACTAGAGAGTATCCGGAGGACCAATTACAGTGACGCTCCATTCAAAAATGTTGGTTTCGTCGACCAAACCCGCGGAAAATCCATCAACGGGGTTCTTGCAGAGATCTGCAAGCAAAAGAGAGATCGATCAGAAGGCCGCGGAGAATCCACGCAAATAAATCAAACAGGCAACGGAGGAAGGAAGAAGAAGGGATTGGGTGAGGGAGGACGCAGCGAAAGACACCTTTGAGCTGCTTCTGAAGGAGGAGGCTTGCTTGGGACGCCATCAACGAAAGGGAGGTGAGAAAGCGTTGAAGGGATGAGTTGCGTTGTGAGATTGAGAAGAAGAAAAAAAAAACAAGACAGAAGAGAAAACTTGAAAAGGTGAAAGAGAGTTGAATTGTATTTATAGTATGGTATTTCTGTAACGTAGATATGATAGATAGAAAAACCTTGTTATATATATATATGTAGCGAGAGAAAGATAATAATTATATAAAAAAATAAAGAGACAAAAGAAAAGAAAATGATTCCAATTTCCAACTCATATATCCATTAAAGGTGGTTTAGACTTCCCTCTTTTAAAATTATAATTAGTTTAATCTTGTAAACAAAATTATACTAAAAAGTAAGTGTTTATTACACCCACCAATATACTATTTCAATTTTTTTAAAATAAAAAATCGATAATGTTAATTCCAAATCCTAACATTGTAAAAGGTATAATTTGAAAATGTCATCTTCAAGTTTTCTAAATTAAAAAATAACATTATTGTCAATTTTATTAGTTAATGAAAAACATAAACAAATGTAGATTCCTACTTTTCCTATGAATTTATGTAAAAACAAACAAAATTTTCCTCATAATTTGACAACCTTTCATCGATTTACACCAACTAAGTACATATTTTTCACCGTATACGATTTGCGTAATTTTGAGATCGATGCACCTTGATCGAATAAAAAAATCAAATATATATAATTGTTATAGTTATCAAACATCTTAATATACTTGATTTGTTTGATTTTAGATCATTTACTAAACCAGTTTACACTGATTCTTTTCAAAACTAGTTTTGAGGGTTCACAAAAGTCGAAATCCAATTGGACTGATTAGATCAATCAGTTTCTTAAACTCAAAAATATTTAATCAAATTAGCTGTTTGAAAACTGGTAAATATAAAATTCATAATAAATATATACTCTTATGTATTCAAATAAAATTATAATTTTAGATAACTACATTTTATACATGTTTTTACCTTTTAAAATCGGTATTAGTTTTAAAATATAATTAATAACATTATATTAAAAATAAATAAAAAATAATTGGCAGCCTGGAAATTTCGGAAGAAGAAGTAAAGGATAAGGTCAGAATAATAATGAGCTTATTGAAATAACAAAATATGCTTATTTATTGGACATTTAATATAATTAAAAAAAATTATAAGTTGATTGAGGAAGAAGTTGCTTTATGTACTCTCTTTCTTTGTTTCTTGATACACAGGTAAATGCTTTTGATGTTGCGTTTAAAAGTACATAATAGTGTCTTTAGGTAAAGTCTTGAGATTTAGGTTTAACAAAATAAGTACTTTGATCTGAACTGAAAAAAGAAACCATAATTTAAAATTCTCGATATTAAGAATAATTTTTTTTTTAATTTTAATTTAAGCTATAAAAAACTAAAATGAAAAAAAATTATAAAAATCTGAGTTTTACAAAATAACCTTTAAAACAAATAATGCAGAAATATTTTGAAAAAAAAAACATGACAAGATAAAATCTACTTAAGTAAAATAAGAATTATAGGAAGAGTGTGTGATAACTTTTGTGGAAGAGATACTTTAATTAGATTTGTGAATCTAACGTGGGACCGTTTTGTTTTTCATTGCTTAGAGGCACACCAAAATTAGTCTACTCATGATGCACTAAACTATTGGTGGAATAACAATAGACTATTATTACATTTATGAAGATATGTTTGGAGATGAAAACCAAACATGAAAGAGGAAATTTTTTAATAAAGATTTTTTTAATTGGAAAGAAAGTAAAAAAAATGTGATAAAATACTTTTCTAAAATATATTTCAAATGTTTGAAAAAATCTTTTTAATCAAGTTTGAAGTTTTTAGTTTTTAGTTTTTTGGTAAATACATTTATATTAAATATATATTAATTTAATGAATTCAGTAAATATATTGTTTAATTATTATTTCCTTCTAAAAAGTATTGTAATTCATAATTTTTTACTTCATTTAATCGATGACATTTTCTTTGGACAGAATTTGTCAATTTTATCAATTTTATGTCTATATGATAAGATTAAAGGTAAAGTATATTATACGAAATCAAAAAAAAAAAAATTGTGAAATGATTGATTGAAATATTGTTCTATTTTTTTAATATTCTTTGTATTAATAATATTGTTGTTATCGATGATATTGGTAAGTTTCGTGCAAAAATATTTTAATATTTAATACATTTTTATTTTTGTGTTTATATTTGTTAACTTATGTTGTTTTTTTTAATTCATATTAATTTTGTTTGGTTTAACAATGGGGACTGTGTAAATTTAAAGTAAGGAGTAGTATGTTTTCGGGATATTATCAATGAGTCATGAGTAATTTATATAAGAGATCATGATATGATAATTAACTTAAAATTCAAAAAGAAGTTTATGAGTTTTTTTTTTATATATTTATCAACTTTTTCATTTTTATTTGATTTTGTATTTATACTTTGATGTATAACAATCTCCCTCACAAATATATGTTTCTTATATATTGATATACTTTTTCTTAAGTAAAAATATTTATAAATATGAATACTTTACTAAAAACTCATATTTTTGTTATCATTCACTATAACACGATATATTATAAAAAAAAACTTTTGATAATAGGATTTATTCATCCTCTTTGTATTATATTATTTATTTGAGTCGGTCATCAGGATAAATTATCATTTTTTTACATTATTGTTTATTCATTCAAAGGTTTGATATTGACAAACTAATGGAGCTTCTTTGTGTTTTTTTTTCTATATACTATTCAACCTTTTCATTTTTTGACATTTTGACTTATAACACTTCTCTGAATTTTCCAAAACATTTGCATATGTAATTGTTGTTTAATTGCATAAATAATTTTGCCAATAAATTTTAGTTAGCTTAGATGTTAACTTTGAGTTGACTTCAAAATGCGCAGAAAAAGTTTAGGACAAACTTTCTCTCATTAATAAGTTTGTGTGAAAATTATATCTCATTTGAATTGAAAATGAGCCAAGTAAAATATGAATCATTTGTCATTGTGTGATATTTGAATTTGAAATACTAAAACTAGACATAAATAATGCAAATGAAACTAATTTGATGAAGTTTTTTTAATATGATTAAAGCATTTTTTTTCCTGTTTAAAGTGTGACAAAATTGACTTACTCTTTTATTAATTTCATTATGTAACTAGCGATGGTAATAGGACGACGATGGTATTAGGACAACGATGATAATAAGACAACGAGAGTAGATATTTGAGTATCTTATCCATTCATCTATCCAAATTCTTAAAGTAAAATTTTATCCTCATCCTCTTATCTAATTGGTATAATATTATTGTCTTCATCCTCATTCACATGAATGATGATAAAATATATTTGTACTCGTCTATTTAATTTTTTGAATATTAATTAAATAATTAGTTTACAAAAATTTATAGTAAAACATCATATTATCAAATATTTGATGTCAAAAACATACATTTTTATTTTCCAATATCAAACACCAATAAATAAATTATAATTATAGAAACATCAAATAAGAATATCATGTAATAATTTGACAACAATAAAATAATTATAGAAAAAACTAAAAATGATGAATTATGTCTTAAATATAAATTACAGAATAAAGACCAAAGAAAAGTTAATATAAATTTTTAAATTATCCAATAAGTTAAACACATTTTAATAATTTAAAATGGATACAAATACTTGATTTTTGTTTTTAATTATAGTTAATCAATTGATTCAACTATTTGGATTTTAAATAAACCCGTGTATCTATTGTTTTGTAATTACAAATAGCTTTAGTCTTAAAAATTAACATTGAAGAAAATTTGATAATTATACATTGTTTTCTCACCGATTTTCATGATAGACGTTAAAATATTCAAAACCTTATAAAATATTCAAACTAATTTTGAAATTGAAAATAAAAGATTAGTTTAGAAGTTGATCTTCAAACTAAATTAACATTTAATACTTTATTAATTTTTTTCTACGGAAGATTAATTTTTAAAGTCCTTAGAAAATAAGTACTAAAATCAATATTTTTGAAAATAAT
>Ga0214542_1009456_pt1 | contig 15075 bp, 2 predicted proteins | sample CNSS1metaG_FD_160096 | JGI IMG/M metagenome (GOLD analysis project Ga0214542, IMG submission 160096) | Root nodule microbial communities from cowpea collected in UCLA plant growth center, Los Angeles, California, USA - CNSS1 | ecosystem: Host-associated > Plants > Roots > Nodule | place: USA... | reverse complement strand
ATATATATGACAGTTGGATTCAAAGTTCAATGCCTCCTCAGTCCTAACAACATTTTTTTTTCACTTTACTTTTTATTGCATTTTATAGTAAAATAACCAAAATTGTAGTAACTGGATAATAGTATTCTTTCGCAAAATATACACTTTGACGAATCAAAAACGGTAACATATTGCTGGACAGAATAGAATCCGAAGTTCTTTAATATAATGGCAAAAAATGGTATGTATAATTTTAGTACAAATTAGAAGTCTTAATTTTCGTATAATTTAGTACAAAACAATTTTATCAAATAATTAAGGAAAAAAGGTTATTAAATAATCTTTAAAATGTTATATGTAGAACATATTAATCCTTTAGTTTAAAGGCTAAAATTAATAAAAACGATTCTTTTATATTTTTTACAAGTTTTCTTATTATTTTATTAAATACGTAATTACTAAAATAAAAACATATAAAAACTAACTAATGTAAGATATATTTGTTTCATTGTTATGAAAAATTGAATACACATTCGTGACCACGCTGTTTCTACTTGTATTTACAAGTTTTTAAGGGGTCAAAGTATCCAGGTGTAGTTTTAATTTCAGTAAATAATTTGGATATTCAACTATTATATTTACATTTTACCGTAATTTCTGCCAAAAAAAAACACTTACGTAAAAGTTCAGCCACACAGCTACGGATAAATAATTATTATCATATTATCATATATATGTTGGAAACATGTTCATGCAATGAATACTATAATATATTTACTTGTTTTTTATACTATTCAGAATTCTGAGTTAGAAAGTTGATACCATTTATAGGTTACTCTATTCTGATTACTCATTACTAGTTGATATATAGGTATTAAAAAAAAAATGATTAGAATGAGAATGAGAGCTTGGAAAGAGTTGAAATTTGTAGATTTAAACTAGAGCTGAGATGTCAGTTTTTTCAACCGAATCCAACTTTGAAATTGAACTGCATTAATGTGTTCAACTGGTTTTCGAGTATCCAGTCTAGGGGAAAAGTTACCACCGACCAAAAGATCAGACATTATATCAGTATCGTGCAACCTCAACGTACTGATATATTCAGATAGAATTACCATGTACTCATCATCATCACTTTCGGGCTTATCTTTTCCGTAGCTACATACTCTCCTCCTAGGTTCGGATCTGTTACCCGCTCATTCATTTCATTTTCTCTAAAAACACAAGGATTATTTTTACATATTAAATTACATACCCCACGTTTCTTACTTTTTAAATTTCAAATAAATCACATTCTTTCTATCTCTTGATGTGGTAAACAAAACACTAGTCCATAGGATAATAACTCCATATTACTCCAAACCAACGTAAATTTTTCAGATGCAGTGTCCTCTGGCATGGCATAACAAAACATCCCTATTAGAGACCAAACAAAGGATCCTTCAAATTCTGAAGCTTCACTCAAAGATCCCATACAACCCAAACCTTATCCAGCTGTAATCTGTATCCAACCTATGTCAGAAAAACTAGCCATCATCATAGATGAGAATTATATCTAGTTCCCCATGGCCCATTTGTTAATTTACCCCAAAATTATTATCTAATAGTAGTAACTAGATGGGCAAACAAAAACCCTCATCATTAGATTCAACTCTTTCACCTAGTAGTAGTAGTAGCTAGTAACCCATCAATAAACCCTCATCTTCAATATTCGTACCTCAACTTTCTCACAAGTGCCTAACCACAAAGTAGGAACCATTCACAATCGTAAGCCTATCTCTTAATAACTCAAAACCCACACTTTTTGGCATCAGTTTGATGCAGAAAAAGCCACGCGTAGAGTTCGCAAACCTATTATCGCATGGCACCATCAACTACCCCAACACAGAAACTACACTATTGCTTAATATTTTATGCCTCAAAACCCACCAAATTATGGAACTACCATGCATACATACATTCATGGAAGATTAACTTATATTTTATGCCATCAAAATCATACATAACATAACATCACATTGATTGACATGTATAACAAATAACCACATACATGGAAACATACCTTCGTTGCAGTGAAGACGTTGTTCAGTTTCTTCTTTTTCTTCTTCCTTTTGTTTATCTTCTTACTTTCACCGTTCACACGCCAAACGCTTTCTTTTTCCGCCTTGTTTTTCTTCTTCACAATCACCTTCTTCACCTTTTTCTTTTTCCCTACGATGTTGTTCGTACACTTCTTACTCTTGATTCTTACGCCGGAGAACCCGTGTTTCTCCAATTCTTCTCCGAACTCTTCGCCTTCATCGTCTATCTCTCCCCCCGCCGCGAGTTCGCCGTCGCCGTAACCGTCGATTGGCAGCGCCACAGTGAGAATATCAGCGATAGAGCGCTTCTTCGGCGCTTTCGGCTTCGGATTATCCAAACTCGGTCTCCGGCAGTGTTCCCCCCTCACCGCCGTCGCGAGGCAACCGTTGATGTGCGCGTTCGCTGCCGTCTCCGTCGCGGCGTTGAAAACCCTACAACCAGGACGCAGCCTCTCCGATTTCTCCTCCTCCGGGGAATTCGAGTTTGCTCCGACAGATTTCACCGATTCGAAGGAAATTCCGTTGGATCTCAGCGCCTCAAGCCGGTCCGAGAGCCACCGGAGCTTCGTTACAGCGCTCGAAACCTCGCCGGCGTCCAACGGCAAGAGTTTCATCTCCGTCTCTATCTCCAGCGGCTGCTTCTCCTCTTCCACGTCCTCCTTCAGCTCGAAAATCTCCGCGATGGATCGCTTCTTCGGCGCCTTCAACTTCAACCGGCGTATCCGCTGCCGCTCCTCCCTCACCCTCCGCACAAGGCAACCGTCGATGTGAGCGTTCACCGCCGTCAGCGTCGCAGCGTTGAACTCTCTGCACACCGGACAAATCATCTCGATCTTCTCCTGTTCCTCCTCCACTTCCTCCTCCTCCACATCACATCCGCAGGTAACAAACTTATCCACTTTCTCCGACTCACTCTCATCATAAACCGCCCGGCTTTCCCGATTCTCCCTTCCTTGGTCTCCACCATCTCTGGCGACGTTAGATCTCTCTCCAACAAACTCATCCGACCATCCACTGAACTTGGGAACAGTGATTGGCGGAAGCCAAGACTCCGCCTCCCAGCGGCTGACTCCCTCGGCGGCAAATGGCCAGCATTTGAAAACGTCAACCGCCCTCATCTTTGAAGTGTAGTCCCTGCCACACCGAATCATAACAACCGCAGAAAGAAAGAGACACAGTTAGTTACAGTCACAGTCATAACAGTGAAAACACACACTCAACAAACAAAACCCAACAAATTAAAACCATAAAAAGTATTCAAAAATATCCCTATATATATATATATATATATTTATAAGTGCGTGCCTTATGGAGAAGCCATGGAATGCAAGAGCCATGATTCTTTGTCACCAAGATGCTAAATAGAAAGAATATAGAGAGATATATGAGAAAGAGAGAGAGAGAGAGAGAGAGAGAGGAAAGTGATAGTATTATGTGATTTTTTTTCCCGCTGAAGGGAAGAGAAGACGATGATTTTGTGTTAGCTTTATGTATTATAATTAATGATTGAAAAGGACGTGAGAGAGAGAGAGAAGTGTGACCCCAACCCTCAAAAACCCACTCACCCTACACACATCTATCATCAACCAAGGAAATAACTTCCATACATTATATTCTTTTTTATCATCTTATTGCCATATTCAAATCTATCTCTTCATAGCTTTATAAACTCATCTTCACTTTAACATTTTTCATCTCTTATCTAAACTTCTTTACTGCTATCTTAATCCTACTAATTACAACCAAATTGGTCTCATCAACATAAGTGCACAGAAAGTTAACATACGAGCTTTGTCTAAACCAAGATTTAAAAGAGAAATGGTAAAGTTAAATTACGGTTATTGTTTTTATGGAAAATGTGTGATCACTAACAATGAAGTTGCATTTAAATTTCAACCATAACATCGGTCCAACCACATAAAACACAAATGGAGAGATACTGCAGATAATAATACACAACAGAATCTAAACTCAATCACCTGATTTTTTCCGAAAATGATTTCCACTAAAACTTTTTTTTTTTTTTTTAAAAAAACCAAACACGATACCATGTCTTTATTTTAATATATTATTTTTAATTGTAGATAAATGATTTTCAAATAAGATAAAAATATACTTTGAAAAAGATAGGATTTGATTTTTCAAAGAAGAAAAACTAGTTATTTTTGAAATAATCGGTTTAGACGAAAACATAAAAAGAATGAAACTTCATTTTAAAAAAACAATTATTTTGAAAAACACTCACTTATACTATTGTATTCGGTTGGAACTACTTTTTGTATAGTGTCTTCAATTACTTATCATTGAACACTTGTTGTTATGTAGTTAAGGTGTAACTATTAGGTTGATTTTAATTTTTTCTTTAATTATATTAATTAGATTATATTGGATTGGTCATCCTGCAATGTTTTAATTATATTAATTAATCGTATATATATATATATATATATATATATATATATATATATATTTTTAAAGTAGTAATTTTAAAACAAAATGAAATCATTTATGATCATAAGTGAGCTCAAATAGTTTGTAATTTATAATTTAAAAGTAGATAAAATAAGTTACTTTAAGTTATTTATAAAATACTTAGTCAAACTTATTTATTAGTTACTCGTCAAATAAGTTAGTAGTTAACTAAATACATTCATTATCACCTTAGATAACAATACAAAAAGTAATACATAATTTATTATTCAAGATTACAAAAGTTTTGAATATCTTAAACGATTTCGAGATAATTTGCCACGATAATTTTCGGAAGATTCTATTAATGATGTTCAAATTAAGACCAACATTTAACTTATCACAAACATATTGAAAATTTTATTTTCATCTTTCGTACGTGAAAGTGGTTCATTGTACTTACTTTGTTATAATCTCATGTACAAATTTCCTTTTGTTTCTTACTATTTGATGTCTTAATTAAATTATCGGTGAGTTTTTCACAATTAGTAAAAATTTTGTTTTATAAACGTATATAAATTTGAGAGGGACAAACATATAAAATTTAAAAGAAGCTTCGTCCCTGAATATAGATTATTGTTTGAGCAACCATGTTCTCACTTAAGTAAACTTGAATAATACATTTAATCATAACTCACTTAAGTATCACTTGACTAATATTTCATTTCTCAAATGATATATTCCCAAACCAATATAAATTATATGTTTATTATGTTGTAATACCAATTTGTCAATTTATTTAACTATGTATAACACTCATTGTAAACTCAATAATCATTATTATTCTTTTTAAGTTTCATAGTAATATTCTAATCATCCAACAATTTCAAATAAGATGTATATAATTATACTCTAACATCTCCGCATAATTCAACCAAAAATGAAATTCACCCATCTAATTTAATACAAACATGAATATATGTATAGTTTAGTTTGCCTTTCTAACAAAACAAGTTTAAAATCCAATTGGTCTATATAAATAGATAAAAAATCAAACTATCTTGTGCACGATCAACACTTCTTGATCAAACCAATGTTACTTTCAAATTCTCAATCCCACGAAAAAAAGAAGAAAAGATATTAGAGATAATCATTGAGAAATGAAGACTTATCCTAATCAAGAATATGTTCTACCTATCTTATTCAATTATCATGGAAACTCTTCAAAAGCACAATTTGTTATGGAAATATACAACTTAAAAATTTAAACTTTTATATAGTGTACAGAGAAAAATATTTCTAAACGATAAAATTTCTATTGAAATAAAAAAATGTGTTATAAACTATTCATAGAAATTTTCTTTCTTTATCCACTAAAATGTTTTTTTTTTTAAATTTAATTCTTACACATAGGATGAATATTTTTTTAAAACAATATTCCTTTTTAGATATTATCAATCAATAAATAATTTATTATCTCGAAATAATCATAAAGTAACCATAATACTGATAAAAAAATTGAATTGACCTCTTATGAGATTTTACTAAATTACTCTCACACACCCCGACAATTTTTTACTAAATAATATTCATCTTCTTTATGTTTTTTTTTAATAAAATAACACTTGCTACCTTTTTTTTGTCTATAAAAATTGTTTAATTTTTTTATGCTAAAACTTTGCTTTTTTATTTTCATATTTATTATTTAAGTTTTACTTAATATGATATTTAAAATAAAATAAGAGAATACCCCTTTATAAAAAGTATAAGGGATGAGTGTGACTTTTATTAAAAACATACAACGTTTATCTAAAATTATGAGAAAATATTAATGTCATTTTATTAAGAATAGAATAAATATGAATAAAAATTTAAAACATACGAGAATGTAAGTATGATTTAGAGAACTTTTGAGAAAATAAGTATAATTTATAAGGTCCTAAACATTGAATTAACTATAAATTTATAAAAGGGTTTGTACAAAATTTTGCAACCTAAATTTATACAAAATAAATATGAATATAAATATTTACGAAATGATAAGTCAAAACAAAATTTTTATTTAAATCAAATGTTTATCCTTACACTTACCCATATTTGTTCTTATACATGGTATTGTAATAGGAGTACACTACATAAATAATTACACAAATAACACACGAAAGAGTAAACTATTGAAACAAATGTTTAACTTAAGAAAATATACTTAAAAAATAATGTAAATTGTAACAAATTATATTTTGTATATCACACGATTTCAACCATCACAATTTACATATGTAGCGGTTTTAAAAATCCTCATAGGTTTTACTGCCACTAAATATAATAATATTGTGATTTGTAATGAACCAATGCAATAACCATCATTTAATATAGTGTATACAATGATGCTTTTTATATGTAAATAACGACAACTAAAATTGATATAATATATATTAACCAGAGAAAAACAATTTCATTTAAGAAGCAACAATTTGAAATGTCATTATTTTCATTATATTATTCGTTTTCAACTTTCATAATTTAAATATTATATAATTTATAATTATTCACTTGTATTTATATGTAATTTAATAAAATTTATTTTTCATAATAAGAAATAAATAAAATATTTAAAATAAACAAAAAATTTAACCAAAATTAATTTTATTGATGGCAATTTCAAGTCAACTCGAATTCGATCTTGCCTTTTTCATGTCGTGTTCATTGTTGGTAATGCGGTCCTGAACCACCTGGATGCGTCTATGGGTGATATGAAGTGGCTCTTTAACATCTTCAACATCGACAATGACATTATTTTCTCCCTTCCTCTTATTGCTAGCGACATGGGTTCCTTTTAGGAAAATGACGAATAAGGGAGTAAATATGGTTCACCAGCGGCAAGGATTCTTCTCATCATGAAGTGTACATAGTGGCTTGATCCTTCATAGGCCTCTCAACAGAAGTGATGAGAGAGATGAGGTCTAATTTGTTAGGATGGTTAGGGGCCTAAATTGTAGAAGGGAGAATGAATTTGGGGAGGGGGGGGGGGGGGGGGGTCCAAAGGGCGATACTCGATGGAATTAGCGGAGGTAAGGGTGCCATGTAGGTACTAGAAGAGGGGTTTGTGGTCCGTGTGCTCGAGGTGGAATAGGGTTTCAATGATCTTTATCTAGCATAGAGAATAAAAAGGCAAAGCAACAAAATAAAATCCAGAGAGAGGGAAATGACTTTCATCATAATTAAAAAAATAAGAGAGAATTATAAAATTTTAATAAAGGGTTAAATATGTTTTTGATCCCTTAACTTTCAACGAAAATTAAAATATCCATCTTTGAAACTTTGGATCAATTTAGTCTCTCATATTTAGAAATGTATTGGTTTAATCCTTTTAACCAAATTTTGATAAGTTTATCACTAGTGCAGATTTGACATTTTACTTTCCCTTATAAGCCTCGGTTATAGTGAAACCGAAGCCTACAAGGAGGCGGTGACATTTTTGCAATTTCATCAAACTATATTACCTCGGTTCTCAGAAAAACCGGTGCAGTAAGCAGTTTTAAGCCTCGATTCACAAAGAATCGAAGCCTCTGAGGCAGCCTAGAAAACAAATTTTCAAAATTGCCACCAGTGTCAGCACATTTGGCCTCGGGTTCTTACGGACCGAAGTAATATGGGGCAGTTTTAGGCATCGGTTACAATAGAACTGAAGCCTATAAGCCAGCCCAAAAACCTTAACTAACCCTAATTTCAAAAATGCTATCAGCGCCGTTACCTTTGGCTTCGGGTCCTTGTTGACCGAGGCCATTGAGTCACTTTAGGCCTCGATTATTAATTGAACTGAGGCCATAAATCCTATTAAATTCTCAAATCGTGAAACCCTTTCACTATTCATCATCTTCTCAAATATCCTCTGTGTGAAAACCCCCTCCGCACCCTCTGCCACCACCAGCTTCTGACGTCGTCGCCGACCAGCTGTCGTCGCCATCATTCGGTTTTCGTCGCCTCCGTCTCGTCATCCGTTGTCGTCGATTGAATCTTTGTCTCTCACTCCCGGTGAGTTCGAAAAAAGGGTTTCCCTTCGCGCTTTGGTTTTTTTTTTTGCCGTTTTGGTTCGTTTATGTTGCTTTGATTTTTCTTTCTATTATGAATTGTAGTAGTTTGGATTTTGTGGTTTCATTTTTTATGATTAGGTACTCTTGCATTGTAGATTGTTGAGTTCTCAAATTGTGCATCTTCTTTGATCTCGGTTTTATATTGTTATTCAACTTTCACGCTCCCAGGTTCCGTTCTAAATTGCTTTATATTTGTGGTTAATTTTTTGTTTAAATATATTGTTTGATTTTCTTATAGTATGAGTTAGCCTTAGTTTTCCGTTTGAGATTCAATACGAAAATTATGTATTGTCCTCGAGTTTTCATTTTGAAAAAGCTACATTTTCTTTTTAAATTAATATAAGGGGATACAATACTAATAATTTAAATGTATTGAATCTTAAATTATTTGATTGGACAATTTAAGAAGATTAATCACTTTCTAGTAGTTTATTAGTGCATATATATATATATATATATATATATATATATATATATATATAAAATATATATATTAAAATTCATGAATATTTGTCAATTGTGTTTTGTATTGATCTTCGGGTGCATATTTGATTGTGGTTGATAATCACTTTCATTTTGTGTATCTTAAAGCAGAAATGTGTTAAATGGTATAAATAACTAAAATACTATCTTGAAACCCGTTTGAAAAATGAGAGGGAGTATTTCACTTTAACCAAAATACATTAACACAATAGAGAATATTAAGGCTTATTAAAAGGTGATAGTTAAAAACGTCATATTTTACATGAAAATTTTGACAATTTTCCAACGATCGTATCATATCGTAAAAAAGTAGCAGTTTTAATCAATTGCCATATTAAAATTGTCGCTATATAGAATATTTTCTGTAGATGTGTGTATACACACACATAAAGATACATTTTTATTAACTAGTCATAGCAATTTACTTTCTTTTAAAATCCAACATAGAACAACCACATAAACCACACATGGATCTATATATCAAAGATATTCAACAAGCGAAATATCAATTGACACCTTTCCAAAGATATGTATTAAGTATGTCCTACCAGAGACTAATATCTAATCTAATATCCAAGACTTAGATTTACAAAAGAATATAAGAGAAAGGATTAAGGTAAGTTCATTATAACTAATAGGGGGTGGAGTAAATCACAATAGTATTTTCTGAGTTATCCATTAGTGATCAAACTCTACCTTCACACAGCGAAGTGTTGAATGGATCAAGATTTAAAAGGAGAAAGTTTTTATTTGTGTGATTGATTGACAAGTGCCCTAAATCAGTTGTAGTGCAACCAAATGGGGGTTATCGTATCCACATGGATTTAGCAAGTATATTGGTAGTTTGATTTTGTGATTCTTGTATAAGAATATTGATAGTAGTATCTTTCTCGAGCCTCCAACATTGTATTCCTACTCTACTAATACATATTTAATTCTCCATTCAATAATTAAAATGAGGACATGAGGTCTGTCTTTATAAATTGTTCATGGCGGTGCTCAACTCCAGCTTGGCATTCAACTGTAGAGGTTTCCTTTTATGCAAGGTTTTCTCTTAACTACCTTAAGTGTTGAACGCTATCTTGTGGCTCAATTGCAAAAGTTACATTCCAGATATTTCCAAACCGCTTTTCCTGGCACTCAACGACACATTTTGGGGGTTGAACTTTAAGCGTCTTTCCTCATATGGGTGCTTGGGGTTTCTTCCACATGAGGGTTTCCTTAACCGACTTTGTAGCGCTCAACATCATTTTTGGGGCTTAAGCTCCACATCCTTAAATTCTTTGGAAATATTTGCAAAAACATCATAAACACATCAATTTCCTTATTTTCTCACTTTTCTACTCATTTTGTAATCTAAAGTAAAAGAGGTTGTTTACTTTCAAAATATGATCAATTAAAGCATGATAAGGTCCAAATTTATGTGGAAAATTAACATGTTTTAGAAATTTATCAACAACCCAAGCTGCACATCTACACATGGTAGGTGTGCAAGAACTTTGCCCCCCAACTTCTCACCACCTAATATCTTAGTCTATGTGACTTAGATCATCAGTAAAACAAAGGATCTCTATTACAACATATGAGACAATACTTAGTACTCAAATCAAAGAACAATTCACATATCATCTTAGATATGTGACCGCAAATTCTTATAAGTTTCATGATTCTCAATAAGCATTGTAAAATGATATATTTCATTTAAACAAAATCACAAATCAATCAAATATAAAAATTAATATTCATTTTGCATTTATAGAGACAACATATACTAAATTATTTAAGAAACAACTTTTTTAGCCTAAGAGAAAATGTGCTCACTTAAGAAAAATTTAGGCAAAAATTGAGTTGAGTTGCAATATTATTTTCTCTTGAGAGCATGATCATTTATTTCTCTATTTTTACTCGAGAAAAAATAAGACTAAGAGCAAGGTTTGGATCTATATTCTAATTTCACTTGAGCTTAAATATGAAAAATAATAATTCAGTAGCATAATCCATCAATTTCAAAGTTATTTTCAAAAGCATTTTTAAATCAAACAACTTCTAAGCAATTCAATGATCAATCCAAATTATAATTTACTCAATATTGTTCTTTACTCATTTAAATTTAGCGTTGTTCCCTTAACTTAAAATATGCATGTTTTAGGTCATATCAAATTCATAACTATTGATAAGAAATGTTATACAATTTTGCTTTACTTATTTGAACTATATCCAAAACTCCATTCTTGAAAACTTTATACTTAACTTCTCGGACTTGGTCACTAGATCAACTCATTAGTATCAATATTCATTTTAGATCATTTTAAACAATCATTTATCAAATCAAAACCCAAAATACTCAAGTTCAAGCATCCAAACAAATTTTTAGCCAACCACAATGCCTGCATAAAAAAACCAAAAAAATATAGTCATCAAGTCATTTCATTACATGCCATCTATCTTATAGTTATGTCAAATCATGAATATCTTCCTTGTGTAAAATGTTTGTCTTCTTAGCAATTTCAAAAACTAAGTATCAAGATTATTTAAAAATCTAGGGACCTAGAGCAAGATATCCAAACATAACCAAACTTTAGTATATGAAAAAAAGACATTGAAAAGGCATCTTTCCTCAAGTGACCCCATCAAGATTGATGACCAAATTATAAATAAAAGGAGAAAAAAAATCTATGGAATAAATAGATACTTATTTTGTTGAAAAATCTGATTGACTAGAAATGTTTTGTAATCCTGTAGATACTACAATGTGTGATCAAATTATGAAAGTGATAGAGAAAATGAAAATGAAAAGAAAAATGAAGAGGGAAGAGGCATTATGTTGAGAATCCAAATGTGAGTCTAAGTCCCATTGGTAGAAATGAGAAAGTAGAGCATTATATAAAGATGAAGACCTATAAACTCATTGCCTTAAAGTTTGGAGTTGAGAGTGGTGTCAATATCTGATGTGCTTGGGTTTAGGTCTCATTGGTGTTGTATTTGCCTAGTGAACCTCCCCCTATAAGACCTAACAAGTGGTATCAGAGTCGATGGTTATGGTGATTGGCTTAGACGAATGCAGTGTAGTCCATGTATCGAAAGTCTTCTTGGTAAGCGTGTCTTGTTAAGAAGAACGACGGTACAAAAAAGGGTTACTCGTGGTTTCCACTACAGGGGAAGTGTACCAATATGGAAGGAACTCACCCTTGAGGGGGAGATTGTTGAGAATTCAAGTATGAGTCTAAGTCCCACATTGGGTGGAAATGAGAAAGTAAAGCACTATATAAAAATGAAGACCCATAAACTCATTGCCTTAAGATTTTGAGTTGAGAGTGGTGTCAATCCCTTATGAGGTTGGGCCCAGGTCTCATTGGTGTTGTAACTCCCTAATGAACCTCCCCCTAAGACCTAACACACAATACTCGTGTAATTTTTTCTATATAAGTGATATTTATAAAATAAAACATAATTTTTTTTTTTATAATACAATGATTAGATAATTACTCTTTCTTATATATTATTTATTATACAATCAGAATAATTATCATTTAAAATTCATGAATTTGTTTGCTAACCAAGTTAGAGATGACTCATGTAAGACCTGGGAAAATTAAATGGTTATTTAATTAATTATTTAAATAGGATGGGGTAATGAGAACATTTAAAGTAATAAATGTGAAGAACTATGACGTGGAAAAGTGCTAGCTCCTGTGGTTGAGAGTACTTTATTGTGTGTGAGGACTTGGGTTTGAGTCCTATGTGTGTCACTTGAGTGTTATTTAAATTATGCATTTTTGTGTGTTTATATATCGAATGCGTAGGGATGATGATAAATCCTTAAAATTGTAGGAATCATCATAAAACATATGTTGGTTTAATGGTTTGGCATTGGTTGGTCTGTGCATGGGTATGGGTTCAAACCTTGTTGAGAACTAACCTATTTTTCTTTTTGCCAAATTTCATTAACATGAATCTGAAGGGGTTTGAGAACCCTAGCAGCCAATGAATAGGTAATTCAGAGGGCTGGACGCAGCATGTGAGGGGGCTTAATTAACCATTAAGCTTTATTTTATTTAAGTTTTCGTTTAGTGGTAAAAAGGGGTAATTAGAGAGGTAGTGAGTAAAGAAAAGGAAGAGAATTAGCAAGAGGAGGGGTATTGAGACAGGAGTGTGGGCGTTGGGTGGAGAACAGCTGGTGTGGACGCATTGCAGAGAGGAATTGGAGAGGAAGAACGGTGTAAAGGGTGCAAATCAAGAGAAGAGAAGGTTTTTACTTCAAAGCACACTCACCAATTCGAGTTTGGAGCGAGGATAAGAGGTAAGGGGAGTTGATTTGTGTGTTTTCCTTAGTTATATCTATTACATCGTGTCTCGTGATCAAAATTGCATGTAATCTGTCAGTTTGCGCACTGTTTTATCGAAGTTTCTGGGTTTTTCCCAGAAACCGCCTGGCGGTTCATTCCCTACCGCCAGGCGGCACATTAGTGATGAGCATTGTTCTTGTTTTGGCTTGAACCGCTTAGCGGCGATGAATTCTTGTCAGGCGGCGCGACATCGTTCGCATTTCTTTTGTTGTTTTGATGCTAATTGTACCAGTATTCATGTGGTTTTTATGATTGATGTGAGGGGGTTCTATTTGATGCCTTGTTGGACCGAAATTGATTACCAATTTGGGGAAGGACAAGGTTAAGAGAGGATAAGGGTATGAATCGATTTGGGGGCTACGTATGAGGGTGAAAATAGAGACATTATTATGAATCAAATTGAGAGTAGATAACTAACACCTAGTGCAGGTATGGTTGCACCTTGGTGACTGAAATTAGTAGGAATGGAAACTGGAAATGGACTGAGCGTGTCATAGGAATGGAGAGTCTGCGATTCTGTAGAAAACTAGTGTACCGCCCGACGGCGTGCTGCTTGCCGCCAGGCGATGATGGGGGCAGGTCTGGTTTTGAGTGCTTAAAAGAGGGAGAAAAGAATGGAAGGGAGTAGAAATTGGGCAAGTCATGGTTGTAGACGATTGTTGGTAAAACAGTAAGGGTTAAATACTCTGTAGTATATAATTAAGGAAAATGAATTAAGTGTGAGGATATGCACATGATAGGGTAAGGTTGTAAGAAGGTTAGTTTGGAATAGTAAGGATAAGAGTTTTAATGACAAGTCTCAGGTAAGTGAACCCACTGGTTGGAGTCGCATCGCTGGATTAAGAGATAGTTGGATTAATATTCGGGGTATTACCATGATTGTGTAAAAGGAATTATAAAATTAACTTAGTAGGAAGTGTGGTATTGTGATAGAGCAAGTTGAGTAAAGAATATGGTATGCGAAACTATACTGTGTGGCTTTTATTAAGAGATAAGAGAGCTTACTATATAATGTTGGAAGAAATTGGTGTATAGTAGGTGTGATAGGGAGTTTGGAATGGGGGTTATAGGTACTATAATCCGTCAAGAGGTTGGTTAGGAAACCCAGAGTGAGAGTGGGGTTAACCAAGATTGTCTTGCTACCTTGGAGGGACTAGGGTAGTGTGGGATAAATGGAAAGAGAGATGAAAACATGACTAGTATGGTACTGTCACAGCGCCTGGCGGTTGGACTGGGTGCGCCAGTCGGTCGAAGACTCAGAAAGGGAGTCTGTAGAGGCTGGCGCCTGACGGTAAGATGAGATCCGCCAGGCGGATGCGAGACAACGAGCTTCTATTGGAGGCCATAGCGCCTGGCGATGGGACGTGAATCACCAGGCGGCCTGAACCTGTTTCGCCAAGCGGTACTGGTGGATGCGCTAGGCGCATGCGTGTCAGGTTATGAGCTGTGTGTGTTGTTTTAACTAATAATGGTGTTTTGCTTGGATCGGGAGATGTTGTGCCATGAGCGGGTAGGTTCATGGATGGTGATTGACATGTGATGATATGAGCGGGGAGATTCATATCAAGTTACTCTCACGTGGGGATACGAGCGAGGTAGGTTCGTATGTTCCGTGCTCACGTTGAGAGATGCCACGTGCGGGGAGGTACGGGGGCTGGTGGATCACATGTGTTGGACTACGGG
>Ga0214542_1009455_pt1 | contig 15075 bp, 5 predicted proteins | sample CNSS1metaG_FD_160096 | JGI IMG/M metagenome (GOLD analysis project Ga0214542, IMG submission 160096) | Root nodule microbial communities from cowpea collected in UCLA plant growth center, Los Angeles, California, USA - CNSS1 | ecosystem: Host-associated > Plants > Roots > Nodule | place: USA... | reverse complement strand
CAATAAATATTTTCATCCTAATTTTCCAAAATTGGTAATTAATGCCACTAAACATAGGGGGTCTATGAATTGAGGCACCTTCACCAAAGGGTAACTTGTTTTCAGCCATTTCAAGTAGTTCAAAACAAATTTAGGACCTTACTTGATCAAATTTCAAGTACCTTGCTCTAGATACCAATTGTTAGTTTTGAAATGGTTGAAAAGCAAAGAAGGGGGGTTGAATTGGCTAGTTAAAAATTTAGGCTATCTTTGCAAGCTAAAAACCACCTTTAATTGAATCAAATAGATCACTAAGTTAGGATGTAAACAGTACTGAACTGTACACTTTCAGTCGATCAAAAACAGAGTTAACAGATTGATTTTACTAAATAGATTCTGTTCTGGTATAATCAATTGATTGAAACAGAAAAACAGTCGACTGAAATACTGGGAAAAATGCAGAAATGCAAATTTGAATTTTAAACCAGAAACAATGCTCAAGAATGATCAAGACCAGTTCCAAATGATTATACAAACATGCTCAATGCTGCAGATTCTATGAAAACATGCAAGAATATGAAAAAGATGATTAAAGCACAAGTTCTTGAAACTTTAAAATGAAAATGCAAGAGAGAAAGGTTAGAGAAGAGAGGACACCATGAATTTTTATACTGGTTCACTCAAACCTGAGCTACATCCAGTTTGTCAAGGCAACCTTAGCTTGACTTTGCACTATTTCAAAATTTTTACGAAGTATCCACCCTTACACTTCCAAAATATGCAAAAATACCACAAAAGACTCTTGAATCACACAAGAATCACACCAGCACAGCAAGAACCCTCTTGCAGACTTGGAAAACCACCAGGCACACACACAAAGCTTGAGAAAGATCAAACCTTAGTGGTAACACAACCTTGCCTACCACAAACCACTTTCTCCAAGCTTCAAACCAAGCTAAAAGCTCCAAGAATTGATCCAAGATCAATCTTCAACTGCTGCAACACCTATAATCACGAAGGAGAGAGTTTCCACAAGTTTCCATAACCAAATCGTGCTCTAAAATGATCAACTTACCTCTCTTTCGAAAATCACAGCTTTTATAGTCAAACTGTTATGAAATTCAACACGTTGATTTTCAAATCAATCGATTGATTTCACTTGACTTATGTGAAATCAGTCGATTAAAAACTAAATCAACTGATTAAATTTGTTGCAGTTTAAGACTACTGCAGCCAACCGTTTAACCTATTAAAAATCCATTCAACAGATTAAAAGAGACATTTTAACCTGTTGAAAAACCATTCAACAGATTAAAAACACAATAAAGACCAAACTACATCTAATTAATGCTTTAAGGTCTACAACATGAATTACAAACTACAAATACACTTTCTTAATGATGTAACTACATGGAGAGCACACATTCCAGCCTTGATCACCATGGATATCATCAAATCTCCTTTCCTTCATCAATGTAGGCTTCATTCCAATGGTTTGGCTTCATGATAGTTCAAAAGAGCTTCATTCAATCTTCATCAAATCTTCAAGAAGCAAACCACCTTGGCTTCTCATGTCAACATAAGTAACTTTTATTTACTACAATATAAAAATTTAATGTAATTGTTATGAATATTTTTTATCACCATCCAACATAATTGAAGTTCAAAAGATACAAGATCTATGTCAAAATTTTATTATTATGATTATTATTTGTTCTTTTTATCATTTTGATCAAGTAATGTATTATAACTTTTATTAGTGTATAAAAAAAAGATTCATTAGAATTTAAAAGATTGAAGTAAAAAAAACATTTAAAATATATTTTAATTTGATTATTTGTTTTCCTTTTATATTTTTAAAAAAATATTTTTAAATTTCATTAACGTTTGCAAATTTAATAAATGTGTTGGTTCTCATGAAATTTTATTTGGTATTATAATCTAAAATATAAACAATTATAATTTATTTTAAATTTTTATTATGATTATTATTTGTTCTTTGTATCATTTTTATAAAATGATATATTATAACTTTTATTAGTGAAAAAGAAATTCATTAGAATTTAAAAGTTTGAAGTAAACAAACATTTAAAATATATTTTAATTTGAATATTTTTTTCCCTTTATATGTTTTAAAAATATTTTTAAATTTTATCAACTATGTTTCATTAATATTTGCAAATTTAATAATTGTTTTGGTTCTCATGGAATTTTATTTGGTATTATAATCTAAAATGTAAACAATTATAATTTATTTTAAAGTATTTGATATCGAAGAAACAACCATCCTTCTAATATTGAATATTTGATAATATTATGTTTCTTTTACCATAATTTTTTATTATTTTATAAAAATTAATTAAAATTAATATTGAAGTAGTAAGAAAATGGGTATGGGTATGAGTACGAGATTATACCCATTACTCGGTGGGGATGGGGATGAGACAAAAGCTTAATACCCGTTGGGTTTGGGTATGGAGATGTGGATGAATTTTTTTTACGGGGATGAGTATAGGATAGCAAAACCCGTGTTCGCCCTGACCCCGTTGCCATCCCTAGGTACGAGAGAGCTTCTAACAGTACCCTACCCGCCCCGTTGACATCCTTAGTCACAATACTGAACTAAATTTGTATTACTTTTTAAAATTTATCATTGGAATTTTTTTTCTTACTTCTAAGCCAATTATCTATCTATATTTTGTATAGATCTTATTTATCAATCTATGTATTTATTCAATTTATACATTTTTAAGTTTATCTATACATAGTTTTTTTAAAGTTTATTCAATACATAGACACCATCACAAAACTACAAACTTTTTATACAAAAAGCGTAGATATAATTCAACACTATGGGATAATTTTTGAAGTATTTCTCTCTCCTTTTCAACTTTTAGGATTAATAATGTGATTCTTTCATTTTTACTTCAATAACTATTCCGATAATTCCACGAAAATTATACAATAATATTTGAATATATATATATATATATATATATATATATATATATATATATATATATATGTATATATATATATATATATATATTTTGTTTAATTTTATATGCATAGAATTTTGGAAGATTACAAGATAATATATCATGTTTAATTTTGTTTAATTTTATATGTATAGAAGCTTAGAAGATTACGAAATAATATATCATGTTTTATTTTGTTTAATTCTATGTATAGAATCTTCAAAAATTACCAAATAATATTTAATGTTTTATTTTTGTATAATTTTATATGTATGGAATCTTCTAAAATTTCAAGATAATATATCATGTTTTATTTTAGTTTAATTTTATATGTATAGAATCTTTGAAGATTACAAGATAATATATCATGTTTTATTTCGTTTAATTTTAAATGTATTGAATGTTGGAAGATTATGAAATAATATATCATTTTTCACTTTTTTTAATTTTATGTATACAGAATCCTCGAAGATTACAAGATAATATATCAAGTTTTTTTTTTAATTTTATATGTATAGAATATTCGAATATTACAAGATAATATATGATGTTTTATTTTATTTTTTAATTTTTTTATATATAGAATCTTCGAAGATTACAAGCTAATATATCATGTTTAGTTTTGTTTAAGTTTAAATGTATATAATAAGGGAAGATTACAAGATAATTTATCATGTTTTATTTTATTTAATTTTATGTATATAGAATCTTCGAAGATTACAAGATAATATATCATGTTTTATTTTTGTTTTATTTTATATCTATAGAATATTCAAAGATTACAAGATAATATATCATGTTTTATTTTTGTTGAATTTTATATGTATAGAATCTTCGAAGATTAGAAGATAATATAGAATGTTTTATTTTATTTAATTTTGTATGTATAAAATATTAGAAGATTACGAGATAATATATCATGTTTTATTCTATTTAATTTTACATGTATAGAATTTTCTAAGATTACAACATAATATATAATGTTTAATTTTTGTATAATTTTATATGTATAAAATCATGAAAGATTACAAGATAATATATCATGCCTTATTTTGTTTAATATTATATGTATAGAATCTTGGAAGATTTACGACATAATATATCTTGATAGGAGCGAACCATTTTTATAGAAACATTGACATAAGACACTTCAAACATTTAATGTTCAAAGTCACTTAGAAATATTCTCATATCACTAAAAAAAAAGTATAGCATAAGTCATTTTATGGAGGTTAAAAAGACCTCCACAAATAAAGATCATATGGGCTGATTATGATAGATTTTATAAAAGCTGATAATAGAGGGGTTTTTTTTTTATTTTTTTAGGAGGTTTATGACCTTCGCAGATTGCAACACATTTACCTCTGAGTGAATGCATGTGTTCCCTCTCAAATCAGAAAAGTAATGAATTTTTCCCTTTCATTCAAAAACCTAAGTTCAGAGTGCCAATCGATTCTGCTCCGTGATTAAGCCATGTCGTAGCCTCCGTTGCAGCGATATTCGTCGCGCCAGCTTCGTCGTGCCGTCTTCTTCGCGCCAGCTCCCTCGCGCCGTCTTCGTCGCGCCATCTTCGTCCCACCATCTCCGTCGTGCCATCTCTGTCGGCGTTGTCTTCGTTGCTTCATCTCGGTCTCACTGTCTTCGTTTTCCCGTCTCCGTCATGCCATCTCCATCGTAGCCTCTATGTTAGTCTCTTTCGTAGCGAGTCAGTGACTCCGTGATTCAACTTTGTTACGCCCTCTCCGTCACTCTGGCCCTCCATCACATGTGGTTGTGATCCAGTGGCTTTTGTAGAGTCAAGGTACACCTGGAATTTTTTGTTACCTAGAGGTTCCTTATCGATATATCTTTGATGTTCATGTTAAATATTTTATGTTCACTGTGTGAGGTAGAAGTGTTGGATGTTATGTTTTGTTTTTTCTTTAACAGGTGATTTAGACATTGCTATCGAAGGGTGTTGCCTCTGTGTCCTATCCGGTAGTTATTCACTTCTCTAGTAGATAAACATTAAGGTTAATTTTGCTTTGTTGGCTATTTTATGTGAACAAAATAAAAAGATAAAGTGAATTCAACTTCTTCAGTATGTTTACGTCAACTTCTGCATTTTAGTTTCATTTGTGTTTGTTGGTGGAGCCTTATATATTAAGCATTCTAACTCATTAGTAACTCATTCACTATAGAATGCATTTGAGTGTGCCATGTTGAGATTGATCAAAATCAAAGGTATTTCTATTCAATGGCATAAGCATAAGTGAATAATTCTGGCATATTTGGATGAGTCTATAAACAAAGTTAATCACAGAATCCAAAAAAAGAACAACATGTTTATGTAGGCACAAAACTTCTAGCTTCAAAGTTATTATTCAAGTTATTTCAAATGGTTGAACATGTTTGTGGCAAGACAAGCATATATCATACACAGTGTAAGTCTTCATTTCAACAACATCAAAATTGGGTTTTGAACCTGTTGGTTTGGTTAGAAGAGAGCAATCAATATTGCCTCTCCATTCAGATGGACACTAGCAAACATCACCGGAATATTATGAATTTAAATAATAAAACAAAAACATAATAATAATACTTCATTTATTTTAAATCGTTTCCCAAAAACCACGGGAATTTAAAACTTTATTACACTGATAAAACCAAATCCAATCCAAATATTTATTAAACATAATACATTATCAACTCAGTCTCATTATAAAGCCAAGTTCTATAATTCAAATAATTACAAGAAAATCCTTAAAACTTATAAAAATGATAAAATGTTGCCATAAAGTTTCCCAACTATGCCACACTCCTACTCTACGCTCCACCAGTACCACTTACAACATCATCTGCTCCCGTGTACTGCGTACACGATCATCGCCAAACACACGCAGATAGGGTGAGCTAAAGGAATATAAACATATGCAACAATTTATATAACCAAAACACACATATTAAAGGAACTCCATCCTTTGGTCTCATCACACATGGCCACCACCATGTAATCCATGTTCTACGTCTTTGGTTGATAATCTCAAGCTATCGTTGTTGTCCAACCTACAAGCCACCACTTGTAGAACACATGCGAAAACACTCGCTATTCCGAGCCACAACTCAAAGAATGCTCGTATTACCCTCCATCCTAAGCCACAACTCCAAGAATACTCCAGCATCTGACCCTTGAGATATCGCTCAAAGTCTCGTAGACCACACACATCCAACGGAAGCAAAACACAATGTCTACTTCATCAAAAAATCGCTTGGCGCTCCACACGAGTCGCCAAGCGCAAAGGCTTCCAGACCGGCTGGCGGGGGACACGTGCCGCCAGGCGCCAAGCGCCTCTGATGCTATTATTTCTACAAGTATCGCATGGTGGGAAAACCCTTATCGCCAAGCGCTACACGCTTCAATTATCTACTGGTTTTGTAGCTATCGTCCAACGGTCAAACACCACCGCCAGGCGCTACACCAGTACTTGCGTAGTACTAATTTTTTAAGCACCCAGAACAAAGTAAAATCAATCCATTCACATTTAATGTATATTCTTCCCTTTTAAACCTATGCTAGCATTCGATTCTAACTTATGAATAACGCATGCTCAAACAAGTATAAGCAACAACATTCTAACAATTTAAGCACATGATCCTGGCACCAATGCAAATTAATATCGTCACACATGCATTCACCAATAACCAATTCTCCATATGTGACTAATCTAAAGGAACATTCAAATTAAAAGAGACTTACCACATAACCCAATCATGCTTCATTAGAAGTTACTAGTAATTATCAAGAGGTTATTCATGCATTTTAAAGACTCCAAAATCAGCCATATCGAGTAATTTATATCTCTATCTACTGACATCCAAATCAAATCTACAACATTCAAAGTGAAGAACCATATGTCATGGACCACCTGTCAAAATTTCACCTAAATCGGACGGGTAACGAACCCGGAACTGCAATTTTACGAAAACTGCGCAAACCAGAAAAAAGTGTTGGCACCTAGCGCCCAGAAGTGGAAGGTGGCGCCTGCCGGGACTGTACTACCGCCGGGCAGTTCCTGCTGCGCAAAAAGTACGAAAAACAGCATTTTTCGCGAACCAGAGCACCCCTCACATATTTGATATAGCGCCCGGCGGCCAGCCCCGTGCCACCAGGCGGTGCATACTATTTTGAGCAGTTTTTCCCCGATTTTCAGCACCAGCACAACTCTTCTCTCCAACAATTCCTCCTATACAATTTCGCCCATACTTCCCATTATTTAATAATCCAATTATACTACTTTTTCCATTTGATAATATCAAATTACCCAAATTCAATTTCCGCTAATTGATTCCCTAAGCAACAATTCGCAATTCATCAATCCTAGAGCCTCCTTACACTGTTTCATTCGACTATGCCCGAAAATACATTAATATCCCCACTGTTTGACATCACACCCAACCTTTAGAGAGTAAGGTTAACTTTCCCTCCGATGAGATTCGACCCAGCACCCAGAAAACATAAAAAAACAACCAATTAGCTCGTGTCGCCTAGCGGTCGGGAAATTCTATGCATCGCTTGGCGGTCGTGAATGTATCGCCAGACGGTTCCTCTCATAGGAACCCAAAAACACGAAAATCATATGAGTCGCCTGGCGTCTATTTTCTGGAATGTTTTCCAGAAACACAACAGTTCATGCAGAAACAGATAATACTCATGTAATTCATACTACAGATCAGGCCATTATTCACCCAGAATACAAATAACGAGAAAAACTCCCCTAACCTAGAATTTCCTTTGCTTAGAGTTTGAATTATGAGTCTTCCCTTGAGCACCAATGCCCTCCCTTTGATTCCTTCCAAAAAAAACTCTTCTTTTAACACCAGAATCACAATTTTTTCTTTGGAATTTCGCTCCTCACAAGGTCCTCTCTAATGGTAGCCTCAGAAACCCTCTTTCTCTCCCTTAATTCACTTTTTAATTAGGTATTAAGGGTGATTAATGGACAAAACGAAAATTATCTCATTGATGGTGGTAATTGCCATTCAAGCACAATTATGAGATGGTTTTTCAGCCCTTACTTGGCTGCCCATTCAGCTAGGATGTCCTCTGCCCTTTCACATTCAAGCCAAAAATAATTTTAGCAAAAAGAAAGTTTACTTTGGTTCTACCAAGGTTTGAACTCATAACCAAACCAATGTCATCCTAATGCACAACCACTCAACCAATTCATGTTTCATGATAATTCTTATAATTATAAGGTTTTATTATCACTCAACATGGTCATGCACATAATTAAAATAATAACAATTAAATAACACACAAATGACATACATAGTACTCAAACCTAAGTCCTCTCACACAATTAAGTACTCTCAACCATTTGAGCTAATACTTTTCCACATCATAACAATCTCATTCAGAAATTTGAACAAGCAATATTAAGACTATCAGCATTCATGATATGATACTTACGTTTTTAGCTATGATTGAATTGATTTACTAGTTATCCTTTGATATTTTATATAACTATACTTGGTTGGTAGGTCTTGTTATTATATGCTTGATTTTAATCTTAATTCCTGTGTGGCATGACAACTTTTGTGGCACAAAACTCAAGTCCTTTTGTTTGCAGCATCTCTTGGTCGATGCTTTCTAAGAGTATCACTTATGGTCCATTAATGTGTTTATTCACTTTGTTTTTACTTGCAGTCGTCTATGGACGCATTACCTAATCTCAACTAGCATCCTGGATTTATTCTCTATCTCTTTATTCATTGTCATTTGTCATGTTTATGTGGCCTATATTATTAAAACTAGCATTATTTTTGTGGCCTACATAGAAGAACAACTACCATTTGTGTCTTTATTCTTGTCTTTATTTTGCAAAAAATTTAACAGTACCATAGAAGAACAACTACCATCTTCCCACAAGGTGGGAAGCCATTAGGAGGTTCCTCGAATTTTACTTTAACTCAGATGTAAAAACTACAAGCCCATCGATATGTGCTTTTAAATTGTGCAGTAGTCACACCATTTGTTGAGTGAGTAATCTACATTAAGTGTGTGATTTGTATTTAAACTAATTAAATTATATTATTCATGTTGTTTGATTATATATGTCGTGAATTTAGACAACTAATAAAAAGAAGTTCAAGGGGAAGGCGACCTTCAACCATTGAGATCGAAACTAAAGTGTTTAATGAGTTTATTGATTGGTTTCAAAGGCGGGTGGGTTATCAAATAGTACACTTTCTGTTATTTACTTTGTTTTCTTTCAATTAGGGCTAACATAACTTCTTTATTTAGATTATGAATCCAGAAACAACAAATACAATGTGTAATGACTTAAAGTTTCTAGCACGAGGTCCATTGGAAAATGCTAACAGATTTACTGCGTACAACATCAATGGATTTAAATTTTGAACATTGACTCAAGATGAGGGATTGAGAACACAAAATAGTGGTGTGTTTTTAACATCTAATACAACTTGTGTATCAAGCAGTGTTGATAGGAACGTGTTTTTAACATCTAATACAACTTGTGTATCAAGCAGTGTTGATAGGAACTTAAGGCAAGCAAAATTATCCTATTATGGAAAGTTGGAGGATATCATTGAGCTTAATTATTATGGTCTATTCAAAGTTGTTCTTTTCAAGTGTAAGTGGGCAGATACTACACGAGAAAGAGGATATAAAAAGGATTAATGGAATTTTAATTGTGTGTTAACTTTGATAGACTAATTCATATTGGAGATCATGAAGAACATGAACCTTATATTTTGGCATCTCAAGCACAAATGGTATATTATGTAGATGATGTGGTCAATAAATGATGGAGTGTTATTGTGCATTTAAAGCCAAGAGATTTTTATGAAATAGGAGAAATAGTAGAATAGGTATATGAAAATAAGCCATACCAAGATCAAGAGCTAGAGAAATTTTATAGTAATGACAATGAATATGTGCAATTGGCTACAAACCATTTAGATGGTGATATCCTTGACTCAAATGTATGAGTTGAAAAAATAATTAGTAATAATTTTTTTCTTAAAGGTAATGATTTTTTATATTCAAAGTTATTTTCAATGCATGTATACTTAATGATTTCTTAATGTTATTTTCTTAAGGTGATTATATGTTGCTTCCTCTTGTCAATTTCAGGTTAGGAAGGACATATATATAAAGAACCTATAATGAAAATTGTACTCTTTATTCTCTGGTTCTCTTTCTTCTCTAGTTCTCTTTCTTTTCTGGTTCTCTTCACAAGTTATAACTTATATAGAGTTTCTAGAAAAGCATAACAAATCCTCATTATATATATTTAGATAATATGTCATTATAGAATTTTCTTTAGAATTTTCTGCTTCATATTCTTAGTTGACTTTTCTCAATAATTAAGATGTTAACCAATTTGTCCTTGTAGAATTTATAAACCTCATCTCGTTAGAATCAACTAAAGTCTGCAATAGAGAACATGTACTGAAGGCTCCACAAGTATTTTGTCTATCAGTTGTATTTCTAGAGCTTTACTTGTGAAACTACAACATATAGAAAACCATTAAAAATATAAAAGTCACCAGAGATAAATATAAAAGTCAAAAGTTAATTATCTCAACCTGATGACATTAAGTAGTAACGTTAATCAGCAACCTAAAATACCAACTAGGTAATTGAATAATTGAATTTCTACAACAGGTAAAGCAAGAGTATGGATTTTCATTTGGTGCAGTATGGATTTTCATAAATAGATATATATGTTCCGTTCTATCTAGTTCACAATATTAGTCTAACCGAAGTCATTTTTAATTTATTTAGCCCATTATTTCCTTTCTTACATGAAAATATGCTTTTGCTGATATTTTTATATGTAAAAGTATTTAAGGTGAAGCAACTTGTTAGGATGCCGATTTTTTTCCTATCATTAATTTGATTGACTACCATGCAAGATGCACCCAATTAACTAATTTTGACATTATAACTAGGAGTTTGCTATAAACAACAAAATCTTATCCCACTAGTGTGAATTCCAAAATCTGCCATAAAGATGCAAGTTTTTGCACTCCTATAAATGGATTAATGACAAAGTGTTGTGCTGACCCCTTTAGTTAGTTATATGTGTTACTAATTTTGGACATTTATTATAAAGCTTGCACTAGAAAATATGGTTTAAAATCCCAAGTCCACTTTTAACTTCTAATACACTGTGTTACTCGTAAAAATTGAGAGGGATAAAGCAAACGAAAGATTAAATATCCATCTGTTACTCGTAAATTTAGTTATGTCTATGGTATTGTGATGAGAATTCTCATGGATTTTAGAAGTTAAATTAGAATTGGTACAGTTCTCCCCATGCATTCTTTATATCTAGTTTTCATTGTTGTGATTCACTGTTGGTTTCTCATAAATATATGTAGCCATGCCAAAGGTGAAGCGTTTCCGAAATCCACAGAAATCATCACTTCAACCTCCAGCTAATTCTTTACCATCAACAAATCCTGCACCAACAAATGAAACCTCATCACACACTTCAATGAGTACAAAACCACCAATAGATTCCTCATTGCCCACTAAGAACTCAAAGCAACACGAAACATCTACAAAACATATTCGACATGAATCTTCATCATATTGGACTATTCATGCAATAGGTATATGTCATATTTATTTTTACATGACCATAATTTTTAAAATTTTACTTATGGTTAAGTAAGTTGTTTTATGGTTAAAGACTTAGAAGGAGTTATCAAGAAAATTAAGGTGAAGGTTAGAGAAGTAAATAACTTCCCTCGTGGGGAACGCATCATTGTGGACTTTGATGAGTTAGGCAATTGATTGTAACTTGTTTCTAATTAATTTTGAAAGATGGTATGGGAAAACAGGCATGCCTGACACTTACTTCTTGGAATGCTTTAAGGAAATATTACAGGTATATCTTTATGCATGTATGACTTTATATCTTTTGTAAATGTTACATTTACTCAAATGTTTACACACTAACTATGTCTTCTTTTCTCAAAAGCCTCAATTTTGTTTTAAGACTGGTGAAGCTAGTGCACAACGGTATTGCAAACTAACTCTTGGTAGGAAGTGGGCTGCACATAGGTAGAATTTATGGAATGAGTTCTATGATCCAATGAAAAGCAAAAATGAAATCATAAGTAATGTGCCAAATGGTATAGACAAAACTCAATGGGCTCATTTTGTTACTTATCGTCTAAAACCGGAAACATTGGTACAAGTTACATTATTTTGAATGGTGTGAATTGTTTGTGTAGATTTTTTTTATTGTTATGTGAACTTACAATTTTTTTGTTCATAGGAGATTTGTAAAAAAAATAGAGAAAATCGCAAAAAGCAAGCAATTCCTCATACCTGTGGTTCTAAACCTATGTCAAGAAGAATACATGAGATGGTAATGATATTAGTTAACATGACACTTTACTATATTTTAATTTTTACTATTTAACTTAACTTCTCCTTTTATTTAGTTTTTGGAAATTGGACAGCTACCTAGTTGGGGAAAGTTATACATTGATACTCATAAAAGAAAGGATGGATCATTTGTAAATTATGCGGCAAAGGCTATATCGGTTAGTTGTACCATAATATGATATTTTCGTGCATTTTCCTTGAATGTTTAGAGTTTTCACTACATATTGTTGTATGCCTATAGGAACAAATTGAACTAGGTTTGACTCAAAGCACTAATGATCAATCAGAGGTTTCCCCTAATGATGTTGTTGGTAGAGTGTAGGCCCCAGAGCATTCTGGGAGGTTGCGATGTATGAGTTTAGGAGCAGCTCCTACTAACTCATTTAGAAATACAAGATTTCGACTTTCGGATTTAAGCATTGCTTCATCTAGTGCTGCCACATCATCAACATCTTTTGATCAGTGGCAACAAAAGTACACTAATTTAGAATCCCAAATTCAAACCACCTTGGGTGCACTAAAAGCCTACATGATAATGAAGGAAGGAAAGATCCCTAATGAATTAACTACCTTCTTTGATCCTCAACCTCAAGTAAGTTATGTCCAGTCTTTGGAAATATGCATTTGGAAATGCTCAGCCTTTGGAAACTAATTATATTTGTACTTATTTGTGATGTGATTTTTGATACAAGAATTATACTGTATCGGTGTGAGTTAATCATCGATACCAAATAATCATGATTTTTGGGCAGGTCAATGATCTAGTAATAAACTATTTTAGTATATGCATATTGATTTCATGATTTGAGGTTGACGTCCTTCTTGCAACTAATATTTATCTTTTATAATTTCAGCAAACTAGTGATGCAAATGAGCCTGAGTCTTATATGGGTACAAGAGGATCATCTGGTGGTAGCAACATTTAGGGTGTTGATGATGTTTTTTAGGATGAAACTATTTTAGTGTATTATGAACTTTGAGTAAGTATGGATTAAGATGTAATTTTTTCAATTTAAATTGCTTTTATGTTAATATGTTGATTTTGAGAATCAAAAGTTCTAATGATATATATTTGAGCACTTTGGTTGAAGTATTTGATTGAAGTTTACAAAAAAAAATATTGTTGATATAAAAATATAAGTACCTCAAATGGTGACATACATTGTCAAGTATAGTAGGAAATTCTAATTACAAACAAAATATTGTTTTTATGATATTTGAATAATGCAAGAAAAATACAGTAATAAATCCACAAATTAAATAATACAAAAAAATAGGTTAAAACCTTTACAGTATAATCCTCGAATTGAGGAGGGTATTAACCCCACAAAAAAGAAATGAAAAACAAAAATTTTGGAATCAAATAGGTTTATGAAAATAAAGGAGGTTTTAAACCTCCACAAAATAATTGTCATGAATAGGAGAGGTTATAACCCTCCATTAAAAAACTTCCACAATATAAACCTAGTACTAGGGGTGTTAGAAAACTTCCACAAATAACTTGTGGGGAACCTATCTGTGGAGGTTTGAAAAACCCCTACAAATTATTTTGTGAAGGGTAAAAACCCCCGCTAAACGAAATTAAAACCTTTGCAATTTAACTCTTTTTTTTGTAGTGTATGATTATGTTTGCAATTTCAATTCATGAAATGTCAATTAAATACTTTTTTTATGATTTATGCATCTATTTTTATATTTTTAGAAGTTAAATGAAACATAAAAGTTTTTCACCATCTTCTATTCGAGTTGAAAGCCACGATTCCAAAAGTTATTTTATTATTAACTATATCAATTATACATAGTTCATATTTTCTTGTCTAATGTGTGAATATATATAGTTATTCGATATCTTGTCGTAAGATTTCATGTTTCTACTATTGTAATGATCCATATTTGTTTTTTCTAATACTAAAGAGAAAAGTGGTTTTAATGTTGTAACAATCACATGAGTTATTGGACAACAAGGGTAACATTTTGGAAGTTGAAAAGTTACACTAATGAATGTGTTGTTCTATTAAAAGATAATTCTCAAAATCTTCTCATCCAACTTTACTAATGCAACTGAATCAGGTTATTCTCATGAAAAAAAATGAGGTTGAAAAGTATATTTTCTCAAAGTGATTTTAGGGATTTTACATTTTTTATATTTTTAATAAACATAATGATAAATTTTTTATTTTTAATAGTCTTTGTTAGTCATTTTCTTTTTTTTTTTATTTGTATTTTGAGTTGATATTGTATTCGTGAGTTCATTTTGAAGAAAAAGAATTGTGTTCATAGAAAAAAATTGTGAAAAATCTATTGGTCCCCTATATCGTAATGCCAAAGAATCTATTCTTAAGGTTGTTGCAGAGATATTTATCGTTAAAAAAGTTTTAGAAACTTTAGAATTAAATAATATTAATTATATGCTTGCTTACCATAAAATGAAGCTTAATAGCTCATTTTTTTTTCTCTAGCTTCATTTGATGGTAAGATAGACACATAATTGATATTATTTAATTGTAAAATATTAAATTCTAAAACTTTTTCAATTTTTTTTATCGTAAGCATTTTTATAATAAATTTAAAATCACATTTTTTACATGACAATATAAGGATTAGTAGGTTTTTCATCTTTTTTTTTTCGAAAATATAAACCATTTTCTGAATAAACTCATAGATAAAATATCAGTTCAGAAAACAAAAAAAAAAAATCTACAATAAAAA
>Ga0214542_1009454_pt1 | contig 15081 bp, 6 predicted proteins | sample CNSS1metaG_FD_160096 | JGI IMG/M metagenome (GOLD analysis project Ga0214542, IMG submission 160096) | Root nodule microbial communities from cowpea collected in UCLA plant growth center, Los Angeles, California, USA - CNSS1 | ecosystem: Host-associated > Plants > Roots > Nodule | place: USA... | reverse complement strand
CTTAGATGGGACTATAAAAGAGGGAAGTTGTGAATCTTACATCGTTACCATTCAATCTTCTGTTCCTCTTCCGGGCTCAATTTCAATTCCTGAAAATATGGTGGCCGAAAGAGAAAGAGAGGTTAACGGTAACGGCGACGGAGAGAGAACGTTAATATTCACCTACGGAACCCTCAAGAGAGGATTCTCCAACCACCCGCTTCTTCAAGACCTTATCCGCACCGGCGACGCTTCCTTCGTCGGAACCTATCGCAGCGCCGGAAAATACCCTCTTGTGTGCGGGCCATACCGGGTCCCGTTCCTCCTCAACATTCCCGGGTCGGGTCGTTCGGTCCACGGGGAGCTCTACTCTGTCTCCACGCGCGGCCTCGCTCGCATGGACGAACTGGAGGGGACATCACGCGCCCACTACGAGCGTCTCCCGATAAAGGTAGTTCCGGCGAGAGAGGGCGAGGCGGAGGAAGCGGAGGAGGCGGAGGGGGAGACGGTGGCGGAGGTAACGTGCGGGGAGGCGTATTATGCACACAGGAACTACGCGATGGAGATGTGGAAGAAGAACGGGAAACGAGGGTTGAGATGTTATTCGCAGAAAGAGACGATTGGTTATGTGAAGCGCAAGGATCGGCCTCAAAATTTGACCTTTCTCGATCATATTCGCTTTTTCCTGGCCGCAAATTAGAACAAGTTTCATTCCATTCTCTCTTTCTCTTTCTCTATATATCTCTCTCACCCACACACCCTAAAATGAATAATTAGGAAGGGTTTTTTCTCCTTGTGGTGTTATTATGTACCTTCTGGTTGATTAGGTTAATCTTTTGCATGTTTAGATCATGTTCTGTGTATCAAATGCAATTTTCTCTCTTCATCAGTGGTGGGACTATACTACTACTACAACTACTATTACATGTTATGTTATGTTTTTGCATTTTGCAAAGTGGAAAACAAATTGAGAATGCTTGTATTTTCTTTCCCTTTCTTCTTGTGTTTATTTTATGCCAATGGAATGTGTGCTTATACTACGATGAATTGATGATGATGATGATGATTACGAGAATATGCTGGCTACTGATATTACTCAATATAATAGTTGAAGCTTCTGAGAAACAGAGAGGAATGAATATGAATCTACATGGCTGAAATTTTGTGTTTATTGTTGAGTTCTTAGTTATGGCAATTCAGTTCCTATGCTGCAAACTTTCTAATATGGAGTAATTTTAATTTTAACTCTGTTTAAGACTTCTGATTACTAAAGGTTATCTAAAGGAACTGATAATTAACAGTATTATTCTATGCAGAGGAAGAAGATAAACAAGTTTTCTTGAAGTATTGTGATTCTACTTTTTGTGTGATTAATTCAACACCCTTGTTTTACAAGTATGAGATGTTATGGCTGATTCATTTTTCTGTAGAATTTTTGAGTAGGATGAGGTATTTTTTTTCTATAAACTGGTTAAAGTGTGATTCACTGATTTGTTTTGAAAGACGTGGTGTATGGTGTAACCTCTGATTAAATTATAGTTCCTTGCAGAAACAATTTCTCTGAAAATTGTTTTATATTGTCTCTCTGATAAGATAATGAACATATCGCATCGAACACTACAGAAGAAGGATATGATGCAGAATAATTATTATTTTTTACATATTTGCATGTGGTTTTTATGATTTTTTTCTCTCTTGGGTTCTTCATAAAAAAAAAAACTTATTTTTATTTTAGTCCTACTGTTTACTGATTTCAGGAGATTAAATATCAGTTGGGTTAAGAGACATGTATTCATTTTTCCCTGGTTTGGGGTCCCTACTAATTTTTTTTATTCATTTTGGTCATTCAGAAAGCTTTTATTTATTTTTTTATTACTGTCATTTATTGACACATTTTATGCTCTTGTTAAAAACCATATACCTATTGATCTTCAAACTTTTTGAGTTTCTGTTCATTGAGAAAAACTTAAAAAAAGAAAAAGAAATAAAAGTGGAAATCTTCACCAAACAGGAAATATATTGTTTCTATTATGTTAATTATTTTTTGCCTTACAAAAAACAATTGAAAAAACACACCTATGCATTCGGTTGGGTTAAGTAACGTGTACTCATTTTTTTCCCTTGTTTGCGGTCCTTAATGAATTCTTTTTTTCATTTATTTTGGTCTTTCATAATTTTTTTTGTTTTTTATTATTTTCATTTATTGACACATTTTACAGTTATGCCAATAACTTAGTACAATTGATACATATATTTTTTTAAAATTATCTTGTTTGAAGAAAAAAGTTTAATTAATGTATTGTAAATAATGTCATTTAATGGTCATTTAGTGAACAATTCACTTCTTAAAAATGTTAATAAAGGATAAATACCAAAACAAACAAAAAATTTATAGACAACTATAATGAATTTCTTTTAGAGGACAAAAAAAATAATATAAAAATTCATTGAGAACTAAATGAAAAAACTACACGATAGTTCTATTCAAGTATTGACATTCTCATAATGAATAAATGGAATATCAATTACCAAAGTAAAAAACAAAAAAATTATGATCAGAATAAGGGAAAAAAAATTAGTGAAAACGTACACAAAAAATCATAAACTTGAGAGATGAAAATGTTATTTAAGTTTATAAACAAGTGAGTTAGTGAATCTCCTAATCCTGATATTTTAAATAAAAATATATATATATATATATATATATATATATATATATATATATATATATATATATATATATATTAATTCGGTATCATTGATTTCACCGGAATCTTAACAATGGAATCTTGACGATGTAATCAATAGCTAAAGTGATCCCACTATTTATTGTTTTTTAAAAGCAGTCTCAAATAATTGAGCATGACAACAGCAAGCCACAATTATTGAACAATACTTGAAGATTAACCTTGACGACCAAAACTAAAACTAACAATGATCGATGTTTTTTCCCTTTAGAAAAAAAAAATTGTTGTTGTCTTGTAAGAACAGAATGAATTTCACTTGTAAAACATTATATATTATATATTTATTCCACAACCCTACTTCAAACAAAAATCTAACACGATAAAGGTTAAAGAGTCCTACGCAGCATTTTTTTCAATTGTATCGTAGTTGGTGAGGACAACATAGTGATAAATATAATGGTCCCCAACAAAACCAAAGACAAGAACAATAGGCACCACCTCCAATCAGAAACTTATTTTAATTTGAAGGGTTACATTTTCATGGTTGAGAGTCGTTATCTTTCATATATGAATATTTGGTTGTCGCTTTTGTTTACTAGTATTACACACCATAAAAAAAAAATAAACATTCAACCATTTAAGATCCTTATTTTAGTGATCTTTTTTATTCATATGGGCATGCACTGGTTCAGAATTCTAACCCTGACTAATACCAAGTCCATTTACAAAGTTAATTGATTTAATATACAAATAAAGAAAAGAGTATATTGTTCACTAGTCAACAAACTAAGAGGCATGAAACAAAACTACAACACTGACGTAAAGGTTCGTCATAACAGCTCATTCTAAAAGTACACTTGAAGTAGCTAAATATTACAGTGTGTATGATTCAAGCAGAGTTGCATTGTCAATTATGGAGGTTTCAAATCTCGGTGAAACCGAGAGGGGTGGAAATCAAGATCATGGTTACGCTTAAATATCCTTATTCGTAACTCCGCTGGATGAAATTTAGATTTTGAAGCCTGTTAGATATGTTCTTCCATTAATCTATAGAGATATGTGTAGTTGCAGTGATAAAATAAAGGGAAATTGAATAAATTGCAACAGGGAGAAGGACAAACCTTATTTATCAAGGGATTCAAAATTTTCAATCAATTGGGGTGACCTGCATTATAGCATAAAAATTAAGTTTAGGTTAGGTAGAAATAGACTTGAATAGAATAAGCAAATAAACCCGACATCAGATACAGTACAGTACACGTTCATTTACAAATTTTTATTATGTTCACTTGGGGGCCTCGGTAGAGGTAATGAAAAACCAGAATTAGGCTTTTCGAGGATGTGAACAGCTCATGCAAAAAAAAAGTCATTTCAACGTATTGATGTTTTGAAGGCTTATTTATTAATAAATCATGAATAAGGGCTTTTGTGTTGGTATGTGAGGTAATATAGAAAAACCAGAAGCTTGGGTTTCAAAGTGTTTTGACCCAAGACATAGTGGTATGACAGAATCCAACAGAAGAAGGCTAATGTCTCCTGAATTCTCCAAAAGCTGTTCCCCGTTGAATTGAATACTTGTAACCTTGTTAAAACTACATCAAGTTTATGCTGACATAAAATTGCAGACATTGAATAGAAATAAAAAATGTCCACAAATTGGGCAGCAGGAAATTCTGAGCTTACAGTTATTAAGCTCAACAAATGTCAACTCTAACACTAACTTCCCATTTCAAATGAACTTGTTTATAGCTTCTAAGAAAATTTTTTAAATAAGAAATTAGTGCGACATTATCGCGGTTTGAACAACTGAATGTTCAAGGTAATGCGTGACTGAGCTGGATCACTAAGTCTCATAACCTAAAGCTGAAGCATCCAAAATTATCACACTCCCTAGTACAACTATGTTGAATTTATTACATCCTATGTCAGATTTTAGTTAATTGTGCTTGATCACTTGAATAGCATTACCCAGTTCCACATAGTGACTAAAACCTTTATCGACATCCAAAAGACCGTGTTGACTTTAGAGCCTCTGGTGAATGTTGGGCTTAAGTGAAAATAAAGTTGAAGTGGTTGCGGAGGGAGAACCAATTATACAGATGTCTACAGTAAGGCAGATTTCCACATGAAACAGATTTATGTTCAATTCTTTTTAAAATTCCTCGTGGCAACAGGCCATGTTATGTTTACATTGGAGATATTGTAGCTGGTGAATCCCACCCCCATACAATTGAACCACGGAGAACACAAAGACAGGGAATAGAAAAAACAAATGTAACATTACCATCTGTCTGTTTGGTTGATACCAAGTCCATTGCAGGTAAGAATCATGCCTTTAAATCTGGCAAGATATTCCTGTGCAGCAACAAAGAGAAAAGGCCACATAAGGTGAGTACAACAGTCATCATTCAAGATGATATACCACAAACAAGTTTAAGTAAATGACTACTAACATTAGATGATAGTTTACGTTGCATACCTGTAAACTATATTTTTCAATTTCGCATATCCCCGTTAAATCATAGTCAAAACGCTTGGCAGGATCACTTAATACTGTTATGTAAAAAAGAAAGACAATGGTCAACAAGAAAACTAAGATTATCATGTTGCAGCTGCTAGCTGTTTCCTACACCGTAACCATATGCAGAAGAGACAAAGCTCTAGGTCAAATTTTGTGGCACTAAGAGTAAAATAATCCACAGAGTACCACAAAGAGACCTATTCATTAAGTTTAATTTAATTCCCATTGCAGAATCAATTGAGTTTGCTAGTAATGTTCAAGTAGCCAAGTTGAGAATCCTGTAAATTTCAGCATTCATCTAAACACATTTTGCCAAATAAATTCAAGTGGTTGATAGTTGATTTACACTATATCATATGTATAAAATAGCATTCTCGTTTATCATATGTCAATGGTAAACAGATGGGAAGTACATATAACATATAATATAACTTGGGTTTTCCTCAATTATGTTTCGGGTTTGAATGTTGTCATCAACATGTTAATGAATATGCGATTTCCTTCTTTCTTCTCAACATTTCAATCACCAAGAAGAGTAAATTAAGTTCGCAAGCTTACAAAGTTATGTTGGCATCAGATACAAAAGAGTATAACTAATGAAATGAAGTACTTAAGTAGTATCATAACAAGCGAAACTGAGGGGCAGAAAAGCTTGACAACAAGGTGAAAGTTCATGTCCAAACTAATGAAGGACCACAATCCTTGTATTTACAACCAATTGTCTTTTTACTCTAACCATTTGTATATTGTGATTCGCTTGAAGATAGAAAACTAACTATTCCATTTTTGGGATATGTAATGATAAGGGTGATCGTGGAAGACAGGAGATTAAATCTTGTTAAATAATGTGCTTAGTGCTTACAAGAAAAAACTAAATGTATATCTTTTACCATTGTAAGCTTCATTTATCTCTTGAAATTTTGTAGTAACAGCATTGTCACCTCCGTGCTTGTCAGGATGCCATTTCTGTCAAATGTATTGAATCATGTGTACATAGTAAGGAAACTTGTGTAAAATAATTTTCAGTTTGAAAATTTGAGGAGATAGAATTGTGGGAGCTACTATAAAAAAAGATAGGTTACCAACCAATGCGAGTCTTCGGTAATTTAATTTGATATTTTCATCAGTTGCATCATAATCAACCTCCAGCAATTTGTAATAATCCTAAATGAAGAACACAAAAAAAAAAACATTTCCAGCTCATGAACTAACATATTTGTCACACACAGTGTTGATGAAATTGCCACAGTAAGATAGTTTCAAGAACAGATATGAGAGTGGCAGAGTTTTTAAGTTTCAAGAAAGCAAAGAAAACTAAATCAGCTCTAATACCGTGGTGCATAGTGTGATAGACATATCTCATAAAATGCTCCAAAGCAGTACAACCAAGCAACCAACTAACACATAAACCTACTTCCACAGCACTTCCCATATCAATTTCACCCACAACTTCAATCTGCCAGAAACTTAACTATTAACCAAAATAGTAATCAAACACATACAGTACTCAATTCAGCAATTTTATTCAATATTTTCCTTCCTCTCAACTCCCAACTACATTCTACTCAGATATATGTAATTCCTCTTACCCAGTCTCAAAAGGGTTCCGCCGCCATCAAATTGAAACAATGTAGGAAAGGTGCAAGGAAAAAAAAAAAAAGAAACACATATGAACTCAAATAAAAGTGTCCATTTTCAAATTAAGAGAATCCAGCAACAAATTTGGGTAAAAATTAACTTTAGTCTCAAATATTTTCAAGGAATGAAATACAGCAATAGCATAAACGGAAAGTTGAAAATTGGAGATTAGTGATAATACCTTTGGAGGGTTGGTGTTGTCAGCAGCAGCAGCCATGTGCTACGGAAACGTGGTCGACATGCGCACCTTCTGTTACATAATTCATCGGAATCCAACACAAACCTCGGAGACCAAAACCAGACCAACACCACAATGCTTCAACCAACTACAGACACGCTTGATGTTGAAGAAAAATAACTAGTTTCCGATTGAAAGAAGTGCGATAAAAGAAAGTGAGAATTGGGAATTTGTGTGGTGAAAGAGAAAACAAGAGGACATTCCTATGCCACAATTGCGAAATTAGGATCGCGATTAGGTTTTTCTTTTTTTTCCTTTTCTGTTTTTTTCTTTTTTTTTTGCTTTTTGGGTATGGCGCTTTCTACCGTTATGTGACGCGGTTGTTCATCATGGTAAAATTCGTGGAGGGAATAGAACGAATCTTATTATTCTTTAGGTAAATAATAATGGATTTAAACTGATTATTTTTTAAATACTTCATTTCACAAACTCAGTTTAAATTTATTAAAAAAAATTCATAAAATATTTCAATTATTATCATTAGTAGAAAAAGTTAACATTAAATAGTATTTAATAACTCAAAAGTATTAGGTGAAGTTATTGATGCTGGGGATAATGATTTTTTTTTGTCAACATCCTTATAAGGATTTAATTGACGATTGCAAATTTTTTGTATATATAATTATTTTGATTAATATTGGTCCCACTTAACCTTCTTTATATTGTTGGTAAATGGTATTATTTTAAAAACTTTTGAATTTCGTAAGTATTAAAAGTTTTCTTTTTATCATATTAGATATTTTGTTAAAATAATTATTTAATATCCTTTTAATTTAAATTAATTTTTAAAAATATTTAGCTTTAAAATTATATTTTATATAAAGATAAAATATATTTAATTTTATCTGAGGCAATCTTTAATATTATATTAATTTTTTATAAAAAAAATATTTCGATGTAAATCTTATAATATTAAGATTGAATATTGTTCCAATGTATGTTAAAGTACCATAATTAAGATTGTAATTAAGATTTCATGGTTTGTTTTTTTGAGTTTGAAAATTTTGTTATCAAATATGTTTTTGGTCATTTCAGTAAATCTTGAAATTAGTTAATTTTGGAATTGTGCACCATTTTAGTCTTTTATCTTTCGAAATACTTGAATTTAGTCATTTTAATCAAATATTGTTAAGTTTATTTGACATTTCAAGCGCATTTCATAATAATATTTGACTTAAAATTAAAGATAAAACTTGTCAAACAATATTAACAACTTAATTACAATCTTGAAATGCGTATAAAATATCAAATAAACCTAATAAAATTGATTAAAAAAATTAAATTCACATATTTCAAAAAATAAATGACTAAAATAATACAAAATTTTAAAATAAATTAATTTAAAATTTCACTAAAAAAACATATTTAACCCTCGTTTTATCGAAAGGCGGAAGAAAGACGATGTTGATAATTCTCTTTCATTCCTTAAAGTCTGTGTTTGTATAGCCGAGCGAGGAACAGTGTTGTTTTTATGTTAATGCTTTTCTTTTTCCTTTTCTTTATATATCTTCATTTGTCTATTCCTTCACAAAAAACAATTTTCTTTTATGCTTTGCATTTTTTTTTCTTTTCTTAATATTTTCTTTTATCTCTTTCAATATCATTAGAGAATACGAAATTCACACCATGAAAAATTGTTGCATAAAAAACCAATTGTACCATTTATTACATTTGTTATGTATATTTAAATTGTCCTTCATCCTGATTATAAGAGGTTTCATAACAAAATTTTGAGTTAAGAGCTCATGGAGGTAGATTCGGCTTTGAAATATTGTTTCTATTTTCACGTAACAATATTAATGCTTCAGATCTTATGATGTGTTTAGATAAAGTAATTTAAGAAGATAATTAATTTATTTTGAGAAATTGATTTTTTTTTCAAGGAAAATTATTTGTTTGGAGGAGAAAATTAAAATTGATAAATTTTAAAAATGTATTTCAAATAATTAAAACAGTAAAATTTAAAATTCACTAAAAAAATAGAAATTTTCAAATTGTGAAATTGCTCATTCGTTAATAAAAAAAGTCCACAAGTTCAAGGTTGAAACGTGTGATTCAATCAAGTTAGATCAAAAGTAAAATTGGGCCAGGTAGGTAGGGTCGAAGGTCAAGATAAGCTAAACCAAAGTTTGAATTAGGCTAGACCAAATATCGATGAGTTGGATCAGGCTGAAGATTGAGTCGGATCGAGAAATTAGTGATAATACTCAAAGGAAAATCCAAATTCAAATCCATTTGAAAATATAAAGAAAGCATTTGAGATATTGAAGGATCCAAATTGTCTAAAAATTGTCATCACGATGACACGTTAATGACAGAATAAGAGACAAAAGCTTCACAAATATTTTAATAATATTTTCTTTTAAATTTTCTATATATGTATTTCTATGTATCATGTCATGTTAAAATATGGGTTGTTTTTTATTATATTACTGTAATTCTTTTATAAAATTATCAAAATAAAATAAAAATTAAAAATTGGATAAGTCATGCTTATATGATATGTTGTGAAAAATTATGCATGTATAGCATGATGTTAGGATAAAGTATATTGATCTTATAAATTGTTTACATAAACAAATAAGTGATGCGGATCGAACATAATAATAATGATTATGTTTAATTATTATTATTATTATTATTTAATTTGAACTAAAATTACGTCCGAATAACACAAATTTATATCAAATTACATTAAAAGTTATGTTGATAAAAAAATGTTAAAAATTATATTGTCTTAACATGATTTCCCATCAAATTAAAAAAAAAAATACATATTTAACTAAAGTTGTGTTTTGCGACAAGTCTTTTTTTTTCTCACACATAAATTATGGAAGGTTGGGATGATTTTACTTTTACAAATTTGAAATGGTCCTATACTATTTTTTCTTTTTTAAAAGAACAATACTCTCTTAAACTATTTTTCATAAGGTATTGCTAGCAAAACTAATTAACAAATTTTCCCACATAAATATAAAAGGACAAGTTAAATTATTTTTCCATATAACTCATAGTTTTAAAGAGAATAATTATAATTTTTAATATTTTTATTTAAAACTCTTTCTCGTGTATAATTTCTCTACTCATCAGTTTGGTTATTTGATTTGATGATAAAATAAATGTGTTTTCGGTGCAGTTATAGTTGTTGGTTGAGACCCACGTGATTTGTTCCATTAATGAAAGGACCTTATTTTGTTCTTTTGCATAGAGACAGGGAAGAGGTAAAGGGAAGACTAGAAATAGGGATGGCAAAAATATTCCTGTTTACAGATATTTGTGGATAAAATCTACGACGCATAGTTACTATATGTAGGTATTTATTATCCACGTGTAGCGGGTAGCGAGTACTTTAATATCCGCTTATAAACGAGTCGGGTACGGGTATCATACTACTCGTATCCACAGGTACCCGTTATCCGCAAAAAAATTAAAATTAAAATTTAATTTATATTTTATTAAATTTAATTTAATTAAAATTAAAATTAACAGTATATTTTATTATGTTAAATTTAATTATAATTATAATTATAATTTAATTTAATTTATATTTTATTTTTATAATTTTATATTAAAAAATTTATAAAATATACTTTTTTTTAAATATTTGCGGGTATCGGATATCCAAGGGTACCTGCAGATTTTAAAAATATTCGCGAATATTTTTTAAGCTGATACCCGGCAGATAAATAAACGGGTAGCGGGTAGATTTTTTTATGGCAGGTCGTGTTGCAGGTAGACACTATCTATGTCCGACCCGACCCGTTGTCATCCCTAACTAAAACCCACTCTTTTCTAAAAAGTGCAATTGGTGGAGGAATGGGTGATGCTTGGGCTTACTCGTGATATTAAAAAAATAAATCTATTATTTATTAGATATATGTGAAGAAATATTTAAGAATTCTTGTATATTTATAAATATTTATAGATATATGTAAATATTTTTATATTATTTTTTTTAATTTTAAATAAGATTGTTTAAGAATAACTATGGTTAATCAATATTTATAGACATCACTTTGTAAAATAAAATTCTATCACTTTCTCTTTATCTTACACATTATTTTCTCTGTCACAATCATTACAAATTATCACATATCACCTAAGTCAAATGTGTACACTCTTCATAAACCATTTTAAATCAATCTTTTTCTTCTTCTCACTATTCATTCTATTTTTTCATTTTAGCATAAATGATCACAAGTTCTTGATGATCACGTGAATCAAATACACACAATTCTCACACATCATAAAATTATGTTCATATATCACCTTAGTTAAATTAACAATAAATTTTCATAAATGCTAATGCTCCCTATGTTTCTATGTATTTATTGTAGATGGAAAGGTGATGATGATGTACTCTATTTGTACTAATTCATTTGAAAAGAAGAATCAACATGGATTTACGACAAAAAAACGTGTACTCTTCCATCACCATGAGAAGAACTTTAACAAACATGGATATTCCTAATTATATATATATATATATATATATATATATATATATATATATATATATATATATATATATATATCCCTTAATAAGAAAAAAATAAAAAGTATTATATTATGTTATACTAATGTTATATAATTAACAAAGTTAAAAATAATACAAGTAAATTTGTAAAATAATAATTTAAATTTAACTAAAATAATTTATAATAATAATTCTTTTTATTATATCAATAAGATCATAAATAAAATTGATATAAATTTCGTCCTCCTTACTCTTCCATTTCCATTATCTTTTCTTTTAAGTATAACTTATATATTATAAGTTTCTAAACTTAAATTAATTTTATAAAATCAACATGGAAAATTTGTATTTATTATATACTTATATATTATTATTTAGAAAAAAAAATGATATTTTAATAATTAAATTTTGATAATTTTTTTATAATTTAAAATGATATTTTTTAAATATTTTTTTATTTTTTTATATTTCAAAACTTAAAAATTAACACTTTAAAAAATATTGTGCTATTATATGCAACAAAGTTTTCTTGTCCAAATCGAAAGACCTCCAACAAAGATAAGGATGGGATTTACTCACCAGACAATTACTTATGCCGAACAGAAAGCAGAAAAGCAGCAGAAAAGTAACTGTGTTGAGCTGTTTTTTTGTTTTTTAATTGACAATATATTTTAATTATTAAATTTGGACAATTTTTTTTATAATTTTATGATTTTATGTGATATTTTTTTAAGTGGTTTTTATTTTTTTATTTTTAAGTTTTAAAAACATGCGAGAAAATAGTAAAAATTTATTACTAAATAATTTTCTTTTTCTTTTTTTCATCTAAGTCTCTGTGGCAGCTATTCCCTTTTGTGTTATAAAGAAGAGGGCAAGACAGCACCCTCAGAAGAAGTTAGAACAGCATTTGTTTCATTTAATTACGAGATTGTGTTTTAATCTACAATGTCAAGAATCCCGCAGGTTGTAACATGCAAAGGTATCATCTTCAACCTTGTTCCATCTTTCTTGTGAGTGACCTTGCTAATTATGCAAAGCTCGTAATCTCTATCTCTCTGGATTATGAATGTACAAAATTTGGTTTTCGGATTGTAGCTGCAATATGCTGGGGATTAGGTCAACCTGTTACAGTAGAAGAGATACAGGTTGATCCACCAAAAGCAACAGAAGTTCGAGTTAAGATGCTCTGTTCCAGTTTATGCCACACAGACATAACAAGCCTTCAAGGATTCCCACATGTCAGAGTCTCTTCAATCCCATGTTTGAGTCTGATTTTGTTTTTTTTTTTTCTTTAAAACAATTATGAACAGTATAGTTTTATTTTCTTCATCTTTCTTCCACTGACAAATTGATCGCAGATGAAATTTCCTCGAGCACTTGGGCACGAAGGAGTTGGGTAAGCTCGACAAACACCACACTGTGTAACATGTTATGTTCATGTTCACGATTTCATGCTCATTTTTCTTGGGTTGTATCTTCTGTCGATTACGTGTTTGTTTTAATTTCTCAGTGTTGTGGAGAGTGTTGGTGACCAAGTGACAACCCTTAAAGAGGGCGATGTGGTGATCCCTACATACATAGGCGAGTGTGAAACATGTGAGAATTGTGTTTCCGGAAAAACCAATCTATGTCTGACAAACCCTGTGAGATTAACTGGTTTACTACCAGATGAGACTTCAAGAATGTCCATCAGAGGACAGAGGCTGTACCATGTTCTAAGTTGTGCTACATGGTCAGAATACATGGTTAGTGATGTCAATTACGTTCTCAAAGTTGATCCAACCATTGATCCAACCCATGCCAGTTTCATCTCGTGTGGGTTTTCAACTGGGTATGGAGCTGCTTGGAAAGAAGCCAAGGTTGAAAGTGGGTCCAGTGTAGCTGTTTTGGGTCTTGGTGCTGTTGGTTTAGGGGTATAAAAATCTGCATAAAGTTTTGTGTTGGATTTTGAGTTTTTTATCTGATTTAGTTTGAAGCTTGAATTGTGATTAAGTGAAAGTGACATGGTGTTGCAGGCTATAAGCGGAGCCAAAGCTATGGGAGCAGCTAAGATAATTGGAATTGACAAAAACGAGAAGAAGAGGGAAAAAGGAGAGGCTTTTGGAATGAACCACTTCATAAATCCAAGTGATTCTGCTAAATCTGTTTCAGAATTGGTAAAGGAAGCAACTGGTGGAATGGGTGTGGATTATTCCTTTGAGTGCACCGGAATTCCTCCTATGCTTACCGAATCATTGGAAGCCACAAAAATGGTTATTTTCATCAAATATCTTTTCATAATCGTGATCCGGAAGAAATTAAATATGAATCTAAGTTTTCCTTTGTTTGTTAAACATGATAAAATTAAATACTTTATAAAAGCAAATACCCAAGTTTATTATTTTAAAATGTGAATTTTAAATTTAATTTATCTTTTTAAAATCAAAGTGAAATTTGCATGCAGTAAATTGTTCTTAAGGATGTCAACCTTATAAGTTAAGTCTCATTTATTGTTATTGTGACTCTTGTATGAATTTCCTTGAAAAACCATGATGATTGTACACGTACTATTGTTATATTCTTTTAGTTTTTTGTATTTAGTGTTTAAAGTTATTTGTTCCGTACATGCAGGGAACGGGTAAAACAGTAGTAGTTGGAATACCAGCAGAACCTACTGTCCCATTGGGTCTCATAGCCATTCTTTTGGGTAGAACTTTGAAAGGTTCAGTTTTTGGGGGCTTAAAAGTTAGGTCTGATCTCTCCATAGTAGTTGACAAAAGCCAGAAAAAGGTAATTAATTAATTAATTAAAGTAGATTATTTTTCTAAATCATTTCTTGCATGTTTTATTATGGTAGTGATAAATTTGGTAATTTACAGGAATTCCCTCTTGAAGAACTATGGAGCCATGAGGTCCCATTAGAAGATATTAAGAATGCATTCGTGATATTGAAGGAGCCCAGTTGTCTGAAAATTGTCATCAAGATGTCACATTTATGACAGATAAGAGACAAAAAGCTTCAGCAGAATGCAGAGATTCACATGTATTTCTGACATTTCTTTCCAAGGATAATATTAACACGGGCTTGAGGCACAAATATCTATGTAACAAATAAAAGACAGTGGTGTGAATACCACTGTTTAAACATTTTAATAATATTTTCTTTTACCTTTTCTATATATTTCTATGTATCATGTTAAAATATGGGTTTTTCATTATGTTAATATATTATAAAATTATCAAAATAAACAAATTTTAAAAATTGGATAAGTCATACTTATAATATGATGTGAAAAAATATGCATGTATAGCATGATGTTCGGATAAAGTTGTATTGATCTAAAAAGGAGAGAAGTGACGCGGATCAAACACAATAATGATTATGCTTATTATTATTATTTAATTTGAACTAAGATTATGAGCGAGTAACATAATTTCAGATCCAATCACATTAAAAGTTATGCTGATAAAAAAATATTAAAAATTATATTGTCTTAACATGACTTCCCATCAAAATATATATATATATATATATATATATATATATATATATATAACTACG